>WNFU01000187.1_pt1 | contig 81294 bp, 80 predicted proteins | sample 5400121 | NCBI WGS metagenome assembly WNFU01 (sample SAMN13153360, study PRJNA577476) | soil metagenome | isolation source: 100 cm soil or saprolite under grassland replicate 1 | place: USA:California | collected 2016-06-15
GTCTGCCACCATCGCCTGAGGGTCTGGACGGCGAACGTGGCCGTGTCGTGGTCGCGGCCGACGGAGACCCATCCCGCGTTCGCCCCCACGTCGTACACGCCGTAGGGGACGGCCTTGCCGCCCTCGCCGATGAAGTCGTAGATGTTGACCTCCTCGGGCTCCCCGACCGGCTGCCACTCCCGGCCCCCGTTCTTGTACCGACCCACCAGCTCCTTCTTCTTGGTGTCCACCGAGACCACCGGTTGGCGTGCGTCCAGATGAGCCTGGACCTGGGCGCCCAGGTACCGGAACTGGAGATCCCGGTCGGGATGGGAGGTGAGCTCGCGCGTCTTCGAGGCGGCTTGCAGGCTGTAGCCGAGACGGTGCAGCAGGTCGGCGACCGTCCGGTAGCTCGCCGGGTGCCCCGCCTGGGTGAGGGCGTCGGCCAGTTGACGAGTGCTCTTGGACGTCCAGCGCAGCGGCGACTCCGGATCTCCCCGGGTGGCAGGCTCCACCATCGCCTCGAGCGCCGCCACCAACCCCCGGTCCTTGAGGGCCAGCCGCTTGCGCCCCCCACCGGGGCGCCTGGCCCTGGGCATCGGCACGGGCGGCTGCCTGAGCTCCCGGATGCCCTTGGCCACGGTCGGTCGGGAGACGCGGGCCGTCCGGGCCACCGCCGCCACCCCACCCCGGCCGAGCGCCTCGGCCCAGGCTCCGAGGACGAGCCGGCGTTGCCGCTCGTTCAGGTGGGGCCACAGCAGGGCGAAATTCCGCTCCAGGACCGCCTCGTCGACCGGCACGGGGCAAGCATAGCCGCATGCCCCTCCAGGTCAACTTTATTCTTGCCCGAGCCCTAAGGACGCGATCGGGGGTGTTCAGGTCGAGGTCGGAGGGGTTTCGTCCCCGCGTGGAGGGCGCCGGGCCGCTGCCCGATCCGGTGCGGCCGCGCGGAGGCGGTCGCGGATGCCCCACACGGCGACCAGGCCCAGGGCCTCCACCACGATCCGCCGCGAGATCTTCGAGTGGCCGTGCTCGCGTTCGCGGAAGGTGATCGGCACCTCCCCCACCGCGGCCCCCCGGCGCCAGGCCCGGTAGGCCAGCTCGATCTGGAACCCGTAGCCGTCCGAATGGATCCCGTCGGCCAGGAGCTCGGCCAGGAGGGTCCGGCGGAAGGCCCGGTAGCCGCTGGTGGCGTCCCGCACCGGGATGCCGAGCATGATCCGCGTGTAGGCGTTCCCGCCCCGGGACAGCATTCGGCGCACTACCCCCCAGTTCGTCACGGACCCACCCTTCACGTACCGGCTCCCGACGGCGAGGTCGAGCCGGCCCACCGCGTCCAGCAACCTGGGGAGCTCCTCGGGCTGGTGGGACAGGTCCGCGTCCATCTCCACCACCACGTCGTAGTCCTCGCGCAGGGCCACCCCGAACCCCGCCGAGTACGCGGCGGCCAGGCCCTGCTTGCGGTTCCGCCGGAGGAGCCGGACGCGGGGCTCGGCGGCGGACAGTTCGGCGACGACGGCCGCCGTGCCGTCCGGAGAGCCGTCGTCGACCACCAGGATGTCCACCGACGGGATCGCCGGATCAGAGTCCGCCGCGTCGGACGAGGACCGGAGGGTCCGTTCGATCACCTGTGCCACGGTCTCCCGCTCGTTGTAGGTGGGGAGCACCACCAGGGCCCGGGCCCCGGGCCGAAGGGGGGGCGGCTCGCCGCGCGGGCCGGCCCGCCGACGCGGCACGAGGATGAGCCCCACCACCGCGAGGCCCGATGCCCACGGGAGCCAGTCCCCGAGCCGCGAGTACAGCGTCCTGGCGGTCGAGGCCCGGATCGTGAACCGGTCGGTGGCCAGCTCGAACAGGCCGGTGGGTTGGTGGACCCGGCCCTCGGGGTCGATGAACGCGCTGATCCCGGAGATCGCCGCATGCACCACCCACCGCCCATTCTCCACGGCCCGCAGGCGGCTCATGACGAGGTGCTGCCGGGACGCCGCGGTCCGCTCGTACGACGCGTTGTTCGTGGCCACCACCAGGAACTGCGCCCCCGCGGCCACGGCCCGGCGGTCGAGCGACGGGAAGATGTTCTCGAAACAGATCACCGTGGCGAACGGGACACCGGCCAGCCGCCCGCAGGCCGCGTCGGCCGCCGGACACGCCACCGGGTGCACCCGGTCACCCGGTGTGAGGTCGCGGGGGATCTGCTGCAGCGCCGAGATCCATCCCAGGACGTTCCGCCACGGCACGAACTCCCCGAACGGCACCAGATGCACCTTCCGGTACCGGTCCACCATGCGGCCCGAGCCGTCGTACAGCAGGGCCTCGTTGAACTGGGCGTCGCCCGGGCGGCCGGTGATGGCCCCGATCAGCGCGGGGCGGCCCACCGCTCGTACGGAGCTCCGCACGAGCCTTCCGAACGGGGCGTACGAGGTGGGCGGGATCGGGATCAGCCCCGGCGCCAGCACCACCGAGATCCCCGCGGCTGCCAGGAGGGCGGCCCGGACAGGGCGCCGCGACGACCCCCGGTCCACCCGCCGGTCCGCGGACATCGCCCCGGTCCGGTCGGCTCCGCCGGCGGCCGCCGGCTCGCGCCGCCTCCGGTCCTCGGGCAGCAACCCCAGGCGCTCGAGCGCCAGGAGCACGAGGACGTTCACCAGGAGGACGATGAGACTCAGCCCCCACACCCCGGTCACCGACGCCAGTGGCATGAGGAATCCGTTGTCGGTCTGCGTGTATCCCAGGCCTCCCCAGGTGAACCCCCCGAGCGGCCACATGGCCCGGAGGTACTCGGTGAGGCTCCACAGCGCGGCCAGGCCCACCGCCGACCGCAGGGACCGCTCGTCGCGCCACACCAGCGGCGCCACCAGGCCGAACAGCCCCGGGTAGGCGGCCGAAGTCACGGCCAACCCTCCCCAGGCCAGCGTGCCGAACAGCCGGATCCAGTACAGGAGCAGGGCCAGGTAGGTGAACCCGAACACGAAGCCCAGGAGGAGCCCCCGGCGCGGCCGGGCCCGCCGGACCGCCCACAGGAACGGCACCACGGCGACGAACGCCAGCGGCTGGAGCTCCACCGGGGGGTTGGCCAGCCACAGCAGGCCCCCCGAGACCAGTGCGGCACCGATCCCGACCGGGAGCGGCAACCCGCCCGAACGCCGGGATCGGGGCTCCCTTCGGCGCCCGCCTGCCCGCCCCGCCGTCCTGGTCTCCGGGAGCCCCCCGGGGCTCACACGCAGTCGCGACAGAGCATGCGTTCCTTGTTCGCGATCTGGCTCCGGTGCTTCACCAGGTGGCAGTTGCTGCATACGAACTCTTTGTCCGTCGGGGGGATCACCTTGACCGCGAGCGGCTCCAGCCGCTCGTCGCGGCCCAGGGCGAGGAGCGAGTCGTCCTCTTCCTCCTCCTCCGCCGGACGGGGCTCCCGCTTGGCCAGCAGCTCCTCGAGGCTCGACTCCACCTCACCCTCCTCGCCACGTGCGGCGGGGGCGGGTTCCGGTGTCGCCTCGTCGTCGTCGGACTCGTCCTCGGTCGTCTCGAGGTCGTCGTCCTCGGTCAGCTCGTCGATGTTCTCATCCATGTCTTCGGTTCCTCATCCGCCGCGACGCATCGCCGCGGCGCTGTCCCCGTCCTGTTCGACCCGGCTCCGGGAGGCCGTCCTCGACGGCGATCCGTGTCCTCCCGGGCCAACGGTCGGGGGATTCTACTCCCGCCGTGACGACACGCACCGGGTTCCGGGCACCCGCCAGAACATCGTCCGGATCGGTTTCATTCCCGCCCCTCCCCCACCGGCACGGCGCCTCGACCCCAGCCTCCCCCCGTTGACCTCGCCGGAAACACCGTGCGGTCCGGCGGCTCGGGGAACACGGCGGGGGGCGATGGCGGGTTCGGACACGCAGGAAGGACCCAGAGACCTTTGGTGCCGCGACGCCGGGGCGTCGCGTTCTCTACTCAGCCTCTGGGTCCTTCTTCGCCTCCGGCGATGCCGGCGGCGCGACGTACTGTAGGCTCGGCGCGCCTGGGTGTCAATCCTCCATCGAGGTCGAGGTCCGCGTCCCGGCTGGCCCCGCCCCCACGGCGCCGCCCTCGCCAAGAACCCTCCACTTCTGGTCGAGGGATGGCCGGATCCGAACGCCTCAGGTGGCGAAGACCTCGCGGCCGAGCGAGACCGTGAGCACGGGCCGGAGGCCCTCGACGGGCCCCTCGGCCAGTGGGTCGGAGTCGTAGGCGGCGAAGTCGGCCTGCTTCCCCGGTTCCAGGCTTCCCTTCTTGTCCTCCAGCCCGGCCAGGATGGCGGCCCCCCGGGTGAACAGCCGGACGGCCTCCTCGCGCGACAGCCGCTCGAACGGTTCGTGGTGGCCCTCGGCCGCGGCGATGCCCGCCATCGGGTCGAGGGGGGTGACCGGCGAGTCCGAGCCCGCGCCCACGGCCATGCCCCGGGCCATGAGGGTCCGGAAGGGGTTCATCCCGCGGGCCCGCTCCGGCCCCAGTCGGAGCTCGTACATCGCGCCCGGATGGCCCCACGCGGCATCGAACGAGGGCTGCACGGAGATGGCCAGGCCCAGGTTCGCCGCCCGTTCGACCTGGGAGGGGGTCGGCATCTCGAAGTGCTCCACGCGGTGCCGCCGGGCCCGGAAATGGCGCCGGCCCCGGGAGTCGAGGGCCGCGTAGACGCGCTCCCAGCACCCGACGGCCTGCTCGATCGCGGCGTCGCCGATGGCATGCACGGCGACCTGGAGCCCGGCCAGGTGGGCGTTGTGGAAGAACTCCGCGAGCTCGTCGTCCGCAAGATATCGGGCCCCGGTCCCGTCGCCGTCGACGTAGGGACGCCCGAGGTGGGCCGTTCGAGCCCCGATCGATCCGTCCAGCGACAGGTCGCCGCCGATCCGGGGGAGCCCGAAGTCCACCACGTATGGGATCTCCGTGGTCGCGACGTAGGGCACCACGTCCACCGGCAGCCGTTCGCGGTGGCCCATCAGCACCTCGAAGTCCCGGGGGCCGCGGGACGTGGGGATGGCCATCTCGTGGACGCACGTGATCCCCCGGCTGGCGGCCAGGCCCGCCGCCTGGAGCTGGAGCTGCTGGACCTCCTGGTCGTCCAGCTGTTCGTGGAACCACCGCTGGATCGCCCAGTTGGCCTCCCGGCGCAGCACCCCCGAGGGCCGGCCGTCGGGTCCGATCTCCACCCCCGGCATCTCGCCCACCGCGGCCGCGGTGATGGCCTGGCGATTGGCCAGGGAGACGTGTCCGTCGGCTCGGACGGCGATCACCGGGGAGGGCGACAGCCCGTCGAGCACATCCATCCCGGGGAGCTCGGGCGATTCCCACCTGGTCTCGTCGAACCCGTGCGCCAGCAGGGCCTGCTCGCCGCCCGCCACGGCATCCCGCAGCATCCCCAGGAACTCCTCGCGGGAGGTGGCCGCGGCGATCGGGGCCCCGTACTCGTGCAGACCCGTGCCGGTGAGGTGGACGTGGGCGTCGATGAACCCGGGGACGATGGTCGTTCCCGGGAGGTCCACCACCCGGTCCGCCTGGGGGGGCTCCCCCACCCCGACCCGCTCCACGTGGCGCTCGTCCACCAGCAGCCACTCCCCCTGCGTGGGGTGGGAGAGGGTGTGGACCAGGGAGGCACGATAGAGGGTGCGCATCGGCCGGGGGATTCTAGTGCCCCGTCAGTCCGTCCGGCGCAGGATCAGCATCCCGTTCCGCGTGGCCAGCATGAGGTAGATCGACCCGTCGAACCCCACCGTCAGGTGCCGCCACTGGGTCGAGGAGAGCGGCGGGGTCCGGATGGGCTCCCACACGAGGGGCTCGCCGTCGTCGAACGCCTGGAACAGCCAGTGCCCGCCGCCGAACCGCCTCGAGTCCCGCGTGCGCGTCGGTGAGAGCTGGACCCACACCACGATGGAATGCTCGGTGGCCCCGACCAGGAACCACCCCACGCTCGCGGGGAGATCGGGTCCGGTCGCGGTGGGCCGCACGTGGACCCGGAGGGGCAGCACCGTGCCCACCGAGCCCGAGGAGTGGGTCACCCGCACCCGCCGGCCGTCGCCCACGGGAAGCAGCTCGAGGCCCATCCGGTGGCCGTCGGCCAGTCCGTAGCCGTCGACGATGGTGCTCTCCCCGGTGGCGGGATCGACCTCCATGTCGCCCATGGGACCGCCTCCGGGCGGAGGCTCGAGATGCTCGTCCAGCGCCGCGTGCCCGAAGCCGGCCAGCACCGGGAGCGGAGCCACGAAGTTCTGCATCACGATCGGCTCGGCGTCCACGGTGAGCGGGATCCGCGGGCCGATCCCGTCCCGGGTCACCGACCGCAGGAGCGACCCACGGACGTTGTGGATCTCCTCGAGCAGGTACAGATCGTCCCCCACGAACGCGAGGTCCTGTCCGTAGGGTTCGAACCGGTTCGCGTCGAGCCCGCCGAACCGGTCCAGCAGGCGGCCTCCCGCGGAGTAGTGCACGACCCGGCGCTTCGCGAAGTCCAGGAGCCACAGGGAGCCGTCGCGGTCGACGGCCAGCGATGGCGGGACGACCGGGACCGACGCGTACCTCTTCCGGAGCTCCGATCCCAGCTCGTCGCCCGCCGGGCCGAACGGGAGGAACACGACCCGCTCCCACGCCGCCGGCTCCTCCGACAGGTCCGCGACCAGCTCGATCCCCTGGAGCCGTACGCGTTCCGATGGGGAGGGGGAAACGGAGCGGGGCGGCGACGGAACCGGGGCCGAGATCGACGCCGCCGGCGACCGTGATGGTGAGGAGGGGCTGGGGGACGGGGTGCGACTGGAGCTCGCCTCGCACCCCGTCACGACGACGGCCAGGAGCACGGCCACGGACCTCTGGACCCACCGGGAGGTCCCCGTCACCCGCCTCACCCCATCACCACCACCGGCGGCCGGGACCACGCGGCACACTGCGGCGCGCAGTCCGGGGTCCACCCCTTGCGCCGCACCGCCACATAGGCGGTGTCGCCCCGGTAGTCCTCCTCCCAGATACCCGTTCCGAAGAAGTTCCCCTTCGCCTCGAGGATGAGATCCGTGTTCGAGCTGGTCCCCGTGTCGTCGTAGATCAGGCCGATGTGACCGTCCTTGGCGAACGCGTCCATGTACAGCGTGGTGCCCCGGCTCTTTCCCGACAGCACGAAGAACGGCCCGTTCGTCACCCCGTCGTGGAAGTCGGTCGAGGCGTACGGCCCGTGGATGTTCCGCATCCTCCCCCACCACGTCCCACCGCTCGCCCCCAGGTCGTTCACGAGGAACCAGCTCTTGAACACGAGCCCCGAGCAGTCCGGTCCCTCGCTGCCGGTGTCGTGGTAGCTCACGGGCGGGGTGTCGTCCACGTCGTTGTCGTTCCAGCACCCTCCGGCCCTCTGGTAGCCCTCGGAGACGGCGACGGCACCGTACGCCCGGGCGTCGCTCCGCTTCCAGCTCGAGATGTCGCTCTGGCTGTTCGTGTTGCAGTGGTCGGCCACCCACGTGTAGTCCTTCGCCCACACGGGCCCCGCCGATGCCAGCAGTCCCGCCACCAGGCAGGCCGCCATGAGCACGCGCTTCATCGGGAACCTCCCATCCGGTAGCGCACGATGCGCACCCCGTCGGGGGAGGTCGCGATCCGGTACAGGTTGCCGTCGCGTCCCAGCCGGAACCGGGACAGCGGCATGGTCTCCGCCGTGCTCTCGTTCGGGACGGCGAAGGCCGCGACGGTGAGGTCCCGGCGCACGCGGATCACCTCGTAGCGGTCCGTCGCCGTCGAGGGGCCCGCCACGTGCACCACGACGACGTACCCGCCGCGTCCGTTGGGCTCGGCCAGGGCCAGCTCGCCCAGCCGCTCGCTCGACCGCAGCTCGACGGCTCCCCGGACCCGGCCGCCGGTGGCGATCCCCAGGCGGACGGAGTTGCCGACCACGGCCTGGAGGAACGCATCACCGCCCGGCAGAGGCCGGCCCGTCGAGGGGAGCCCCCCACCCACGGGGACCCATTCGTCGAGGGGCAGTGTCCGGACGAACCCCCGGCTCCCCGAGGCTCGAACGGACGACAGGATCCCGGCTCCCAAAGACCGTTCGTCCAGGGTGGCGCCGTTCGGATCGAGCCGCCGGACCACCACCGACTGACTCCGGTCCTGGGACGCCGCGAGCGTGGCCCGGCCGGCCACCGCGATGTCGGTCCGGACCGGCAGCCGGGCCGGGACCTCGCGCACCAGGTTCCCCGCCTCGAACACCGCGATCCGGCCGTGCAGCAGGTCGGCCACGTGGACGCGGCCCGCCCGGTCCACGTCGAACGACGACGGGCCGACCGTGGCCGACTCGTCACCGACCGAGAGGCCCGCGCTCCCCGGTCCGCTCCCCCACGGCATGTACAGGACGGTGGTTCCCGGCCGGAGGCGCTCGCCATCGGCCGGCGGCAGCTCGACGGTGGACATCCTGCCGGCCACGTACAGCTGCAGCGTCCCCGCGGGAGGCAGCGTGGCCCTGTGTCCGCGCGCGTCCCGGGCCGAGATCCGGAACACCATCCGCCCTCCCGGGGCCGCGCGGGATGCCGGTCCGGAGAGGTCGAATCGCACCTCGTCCGTCGTCCCGGCCGACCTGCTCCGCCACGAGCCGTCCGGGTCGCGAACGGACATGGTGACCTCGGCCCTGCAGGCCCGGCCTCCGGAGAGGCACACCACGTCCACCGGGATCCGGATCCGCTCCCCGGACCGGACCAGGACCGGCGACCGCGCGAAGATCTGGATGGAGGCTCCCGCACCGGATGCGGCGGCGTGCGGCGCACCCGCCGCGGGAACGGCCGGGCCGGTCACCGCGATCGCGGCCATGGCGACCGCCGCCCGCGCCACCCTCGCTGCTCGTGCCTTCTTCCGTTCGTTCATCGTCTCTCCCCCTCATGACTCGAGTACCCCCGGCCCGGCGCTCCCTGCGCCGGCCGGTCGAGGGGGAGCACCGCGAACGGGACCGCGCCGGTCACCTGGACAGTCCCCATGCGGCGAGCGGCGCCAGCTCCCGGTGGCGCCCGCGGATGTGGCGCAGCAGCCGCCGGGCCGCTGCCGTCCTCCCGGCGGCCACCGAGGCGAGGGCCGCCACCAGGCCCCTGGCCACGAACGGGTCCGGCTCGTCACCGGCGGTCGCGGCTCGTTCGAGCTCCACCGATCCCCTCGCCTCGAACGATCCGGGCGCCTGGGGCGTGCGCGCGGGACGGAGGAGCCGAGGTCCCGAGGGGACGCGGTGGCGCTCCGGATCCGCGGCCACCTGCCGGCACTTCTCCTCGGCCGGGCGCAGGCCCATGGCCGCCGCCCCAGCCCGGAAGGCCTCGAGGGCGCCCGCCGGATCGGCCCCCGGAAGGATCACCACGTCGTCGACCCATCTGACGTGCGACAGCCCCTCCCGGGCGAGAATCCGATCGATCGAGGCCAGGACGGCGTTGGCCAGCACGGCCGACGGCTCGGGTCCCACGGGGAGCCCCCGGACGCCGTCGGCATCGAGGCGCTCCAACAGCCCCTCGATCCGCCGGACGTCCCCGGCCGCCGCGCCCATGGCCCGGAGCGTCTCGGCCACCGCGCCCGGGCGGATGCTCCCGTAGCAATCCCGGACGTCGGCGTGGAGCAGGGGCTCCTCCGGCCGGGCCATGTCGTGGACCAGACGCAGGTACCGTTGCCGGGCCAGCCGCCACGGCTCCAGGCGCAGCCCTCGAGCGGGCCGGGGGTGCAAGCACCGGCCGGCCTGGGCCCACGGCCCCATCGCGCGTTCCACGCACGGGGCCACACGCGACACCAGGGCGCGGTACCCCGAGTGGACCAGTGGATCGAGGTGCGCCAGGGCCCGGACCCCGCCGCCGCGGCGGGGGACCTCGACCATCCGGGCCATCCGTCCCTCGGCGGCCCACGGGCCCCCGGTCCACGTCGAGCCGCCTGGTCCCCCGTCGGCGAAGCCGATGGGGTCCGGGACCTCGAACCGGGCCCGGTCGTGGGCGGCGACCTCGCCCCACGAAGTCGCCAGCTCGGCGGCGGACACGTGCCCCGCGGTGGCGGGGTCGGCGATGGAGACCACGAGCACACCTCCTCCCGGCGGCCCGGAGGAGGGTGGGCCGTGCTGGCACATTTCTACGCCGCGGCGACGCCTCCGCTCAATGGCGCGTTCGCGTCATTTCCGGTTCCCCCGCGACCCCGCTTGCCTCCCCCGGCCGGGGGACCGCGAGCCCCACCCCGGCCCGCCTATCATGGGGACGTGCTCGACGAACGGGATCTCCTGATCGTGGCCGCCCTCCAGGAGGACGCCCGGGCCACGTACGCCGACGTGGCGCGGCGGGTGGGCCTCTCGGCGTCGTCGGTCCACCAGCGGGTCCGGCGCCTCGAGGAGGCCGGGGTCATTCGGGGGTACCGGGCCGTGGTGGACCCGGAGTCGCTGGGGATGTTCGTGACGGCCCTCATCAGCGTGATGCCCCTCGATCCCAAGCAGCCGGACGACCTCCCCGACCGGGTCAGCGAGTTCCCCGAGATCGAGGACTGCCTCAGCGTGGCCGGCGACGAGAACTACGTGCTGAAGGTGCGGACTCGCACCACCGGCGACCTCGAGGACCTCCTGCGGCGGCTGCGGGAGAAGGCGGGGGTGCAGACCCGCACCACGGTCGTGCTGTCGATCCCGTTCGAGGGCCGTCCCACCCGCGCCGAGGTCCCCGCCCGGAGTTGAACCCCGGCCGGGGCCGACCCGCGTGTCAGTCGCGGGTCAGGGCCCTGCCGATGATCATGCGCTGGACCTGATTGGTCCCCTCCACGATCTGGAGGGCCTTGGCCTCCCGCATGTACCGCTCGACCGGGTATTCGCGCATGTAGCCGTATCCGCCGTGGAGCTGCACGGCGTCGGTGGTGACCCGCATCGCCGCGTCGGAGGCGAACAGCTTCGCCATGGAGGCGGCAGTGGAGAACGGGTCGCCACCGTCGCGGGCCCTGGCGGCTTCCCGGTACAGGCGCCGCGAGGCCTCCACTGCCACCGCCATGTCGGCCAGCATGAACTGCACGCCCTGGTTCTCCACGACCGGCCGTCCGAACTGCGACCGCTCCCGGGCGAACGCCACGGCGGCCTCCAGCGCGGCCTGGGCCAGCCCCGTGGAGCACGCCGCGATCCCCAGGCGGCCCCCGTCGAGCGCGGCCAGGGCCACCCGGAAACCGATGCCCTCCTCCCCCACCAGGTTCCCGGCGGGCACCTCGCACCCATCGAACAGCAGCTCGCGCATGGGCGACGCCTGCCACCCCATCTTCGCCTCCACCCTGCCGAACTCGAATCCCGGCCACCCCTTCTCCACCACGAAGGCGGAGATGCCGTCGGGACCGCCCCCGCCGGTCCGGGCCATGACCAGGTACGTCTCCGCCTCCCCCGCGTGGGAGATGAACCGCTTCGACCCGGTGATCCGGTACCCGCCGCCGTTCGCTCGCTCGGCCCGGGTCCGGAGGGAGGCCGCGTCCGAACCGCTCGAGGCCTCGGACAGCCCGTACGCCCCCAGGTGCTCCCCCGCGAACAGCGCCGGGAGGTACCGCTCCTTCAGGGCATCCGATCCGAACTGGTGGATGCCGAAGGCGCACAGGTGGTGGACGGACAGTCCCACGCCGAGCGACAGGAAGGCCCGGGCCACCTCCTCCAGCACGCACAGGTACAGGAGGTATGACTGCCCCCCGCCCCCGAACCGCTCGTCGTAGGGGATCCCGCCGAACCCCATCCCGCCCAGCTCGGCGAACAGCTCGCGGGGGAACCGGTGCTCCTCCTCGAACCGGGCGGCGACCGGCGCGGCGCGCTCGTCCGCCCACCGCCGGGCCAGTTCCACCAGCTCCCGCTGGTCCGCCGCCAGGCCGAGGTCGCGATCCATGAGCGTCACCGACGAGAGGCTACCCGACCCCGGACCGCCGGTATCCTGTTCGGCGGGATGCGCCTGTACAACGCGCTCAGCCGGCAGGTCGAGGAGGTCAAGCCCGCCGACGGGCGGACCGCGAAGATCTACTCCTGCGGCCCGACCGTGTATCGCTACGCCCACGTCGGGAACATGCGAACGTTCATGCTCGGGGACCTCATCCGGCGGGGGTTGCGGTTCGAGGGACAGGACGTCGTCCAGGTCATGAACATCACGGACGTCGGTCACATGACGGACGACATCGGCCAGGCCGCCCGCGACCGCATGGACATCGCCATCGCCGACGAGGGCCTCCCGCCCCAGGAGATCGCCGCGAAGTACACCGCGGCGTTCCTGGAGGACCTCGACGCGCTGAACATCGAGCGCGCCGACCACTACCCGAGGGCCACGGACCACATCCCGGAGATGATCGAGCTCACGCAGCGCCTCGTTGACCGGGGCCTGGCCTACGAGGTCGGGGGCAACGTGTACTTCGACGTCCACGCGTTCCCCGACTACGGGAAGCTGTCGGGGAACACGCTGGCGGCCCTCCGCGCCGGGCACCGCCAGGAGCTGGAGGTCGACCCGAAGAAGCGCCACCCCGAGGACTTCGCGCTGTGGAAGCGGGCAGGCGACACTCGCCTGATGAGGTGGCCGAGCCCGTGGGGCGAGGGGTTCCCCGGATGGCACATCGAGTGCTCGGCCATGTCCATGAAGTACCTGGGCGAGCGCTTCGACATCCACACCGGCGGCAACGACCTGCGGTTCCCCCACCACGAGGACGAGATGGCCCAGTCGGACGGCGCCACCGGCCACCGGGTCGTCTCGATCTGGGTGTACGGGGGGTTCCTGCAGCAGTCCGGCCAGAAGATGGCGAAGTCGAAGAGGAACGTCACCCGCGTGACCGAGCTGGCCGACGAGGGGTACGACCCGCTGGCGTTCCGGCTGCTCTGCTTCGGGACCCGGTACCGCAGCGAGATGGACTTCTCGTGGGAGGCGCTGCAGGGCGAGCAGGAGCGGCTCCGCCGGCTGCGCCAGCGGATGGCCGAGTGGGCCACCGCCGAGCCCCCACCCGAGCTCACCGGCGAGGCGGCCGAGCTGGACCGGCGGTTCCGGGACGCCGTGGCCGATGACCTCGACCTGCCGAGAGCCCTGGAGGTCCTGTCCCTCGCCGCCGGGTCCCGGACCCTGGAGGCCGGCGAGCAGCATGCCCTGCTGTCATCCTGGGACGACGTGCTGGCGCTCGACCTCGGCCGCCTGGCCCGCGAGGGCGGCGAGCTGCCCGAGGACGTGCTGGCTCTGGCCGCTGAACGGGACGAAGCCCGCGCCGCCAGGGATTTCGGCCGCTCCGACGCGATCCGCGACCGCCTCACGGCGATGGGCTACGAGGTCATGGACTCCCCGGAGGGCACGAGGGTCCGCCGCCGGGCCTGAATCGCGCCTCGACCCTTGAGCGTGGGCGGGCCGCCCCCGTAGGATGCCGATTCACCGGACCGAACGCGGGAGGAGCCGGCCCATGGCCACCCAGGAAGACATCGACCGCATCACCCAGCTGGCCGAGCACACCGAGGACCTCACCCAGCTCAAGGGGTACCGCCAGGAGCTGCTGTCCATCGCGGCGAACATGGCGAACGTGATCGCCCAGACCTCGGACAGCGGCGTCCAGGAGCAGGCGGGCGAGATCAAGCAGTCCGCCGAGTACGGCGCCGACGAGATCGGTGCGCGGGCCCGGCAGCTCGAGATCGACCAGATGGACCCCGACTACGAGCGGCGGAAGGGCGAGCGGGCGGCGTTCGCCGAACAGGAGCAGCAGCGTCAGGCCCAGGAGGCCCAGGAGGGCATGAAGAAGCTCCAGGGCCTGTTGGGGGGCCTGGGCGGAGGCGGAGGCGCCGCCGGCGGCGCCGGGCTGGGTGGGTTGCTGGGCGGGCTGTTCGGCGGCAAGGGCGCGCAGCAGGAGGCCGAGGCTGGAACCGGGACGGCCCCGGGTGCCGCCCGGTCCGAGACACCGCCGGTCCCGCCGCCCCAGCCGCCCCCCTCGCCCACCCCGCAGCCCCCGCCGATCCCGGCTCCGCAGCCGGGCGGAAGCGGCGCTGTGGCCACGATGGCCTGCAAGAGCTGCGGGGCTCAGGTCAAGGTCGGGGCCAAGTTCTGTCCGGAGTGCGGGACGCAGAACCCCACCGTGAACGCCTGCACCGGCTGCGGCCAGACCCTCGAGGGCACACCGAAGTTCTGCCCCAACTGCGGCACCCCCACCGCGGCCTGAGCGTCAGCCCGCGGCGGCTTCCAGTGTGGCCTCCGCTCCCGCAGAGCCCGGGCGCCGGGGCAGCGGGCCGATCGCCGGGAGCGTGACGCCGGCCGAGCGGTAGTCCTCCACCTTGGCCCGGACGGCGTCGGGGTCGCCGATGCCGGCGTAGTCGTCGGTGAACTCCGGCCCGAGCGCGGCCAGGGCCGCCGCCATGTCGCCGGCCTTCATTCGCTCGTCGAACGAGGCCAGGACCTCGGGATGGGCCTGTTCGATCTCCTTGCGGTAGTTCGGCAGGCTGAGGTACGGGAGGGCCTGGGACCGGAACGCGTCCCGGCCGGCGTCGGGATTGTCCGTGACCGACGCCGGCACCGCGGCCACCACCTCGAACGTCTCCGGCGAGCGTCCCACCTCGGCCAGGGCCCGATCCAGCGCCGGCCTGATGGTCCGCCGGATGTGCGACGGCGAGCACATCCACAGCACGATGCCGTCGGCGTGCTCGGCCGCGGCCCGTAGCATCTTCGGCCCCATGGCCGCCCACAGGATCGGGAGGTCCTTCCGGGCGCCGTAGCCCAGGAACCCGAACCGCGACGTGTAGTGCTTTCCCTGGAACGTCCCGCCGTCGGTGGTGAACAGCATCCGCAGGATCTTCGTGTACTCCACGATCCGGCCCACGGGGTCGTCGATCTCGAGCCCGTACCACCCCTCGATCGTGAGCCTGTGGCTGACCCCGATCCCCAGGCGGAACCGGCCATCCGAGATCTCGTCGAGCGTGGCGGCCTCCTGGCCCAACAGGGCCGGATGGCGGACGGCCATGGTCACGACGCCGGTGCCGAGTCCGATCCGCTCGGTGGCCCGCGCGTAGTGCCCCAGGACCTGCATCGGCTCCCGCGCCGCGATGTGGGTCACCCACACGCTGTCGTATCCCAGGGACTCGGCCAGCCGGACCCGCTCGACGCCCGCGTCCAGCGACCGTCCGGCGTCCACGAACGCCGCGACCCTCATGGTCCGGCATCGTACCTGCTCCGCTCCGCGGTACCCTTCGCCCTGCCATGGAGGCGGACGGACCGGAGCGGACCGAGGGCGACGAAGAGGGACGGGACGATCGTCCCCGGGCGTCGATCCCCATCACCGCGATGGCCATCTCGCTGGCCGTCGCGGTGGCCGCGGTGAGCGTCCTGATCTTCGTGCTCTTCAAGAAGACCACCGGGCCGGGCCAGGTGGTCCGGGACTACTACGAGGCGGTCTCGGACCGCGACTGCGACGGGGCCTACCACCTGCTGTCCCGGCCGGTCCGGTCGGAGCTCACGCACGACCGGTTCTGCCGGGCCGTGCGGGGCCTGAAGGACCTCCCCACCGGCGTCCAGATCGAGACCGTCACCGGATGCGGGGAGCCCCCCGCCCGGTTCGCCCGGGTCGAGGTCCGGGAGCTCGGCTCCGGCGCCGCGCTGGCGAACGTGAGATGGCAGATGGTCCGGGAGGGTGGTTCGTGGCGGGTGGCGGGGTTCCCGGCGAACCGGCTCCCCGTCCCCGATGCCCCGACGGGCATCCCCGACGCACCGGAGGCCTGCGCGGCCGTCTCGTAGCCGGGTCCGTCGCCGAATCTACGAAGGCAGTCCCAGCGTCTTGGCCACGTTGGCCCGGAGGATCTCGCCGGTCCCCTCGTACAGGCGCATGGCCCGGACGTCCCGGTACCACCCCTCCAGGCCGAGCTCGGTCATGAACCCGTTGCCCCCGTGGACCTGGATGGCCCGGTCGGCCACTCTGCCCACCATCTCCGCGGCCACCATCTTCGCCAGCGCGGCCTGCTTGCGGCCGTCGGCGCCGTCGTCGATGTCGGCGGCCTGCTGGTAGACCAGTAGCCGGGCCTGCTCCAGCTCCGCGTAGGACTCCACGATCATGCCCTGCACGAACTGGTTCGCGCCGATGGGCTTGCCGAACGCGGTCCGCGCGTTCGCGTACTCGATCGACCGGTCCAGGAGGTACTGGGCCAAGCCGAGAGCCCTGGCGGCGATCTGGAGCCGGGCGCCGTTGATGCCCCGGACGGCCGAGTAGAACCCGAACCCCTCCTTGCCCAGGATGTCGGCGTCGGTGACCTCGACGTCCGAGAACGTCATCTCCACCGGGTTCTGGAACGGCGACATGGTCCGCTGGACCCGGGTCACCTCGTAGCCGGGCTTGTCGGCGTCCACGAAGAACGCGGTGATGCCGCCCTGGGCCCGCTTCTCGCCGTCCGTCACGGCGAACACCAGCGCGAACTCGGCCTCGGCGCCGCCGGTGATGAAGTGCTTGCGCCCGGTGATCCGCCAGACGCCCTCTCCGGCCTTCACCGCCCTGGTCTGGATCCGGGTGGCGTCGGATCCGGCGCCGGGCTCCGTGAGCGCGAAGCACGTCGTCTTGTCGGCCCGCATGAGGGGCTCGAGGTACTTCTCCCGCTGCTGGGGGGTGCAGTCGACGTAGATCGGCGTGGGCCCGCTGATGACCGGGAAGACGGATTCGATCTGCGGCAGGATCAGGCCGCTCCGGGCGGCCTCCTCGTGCAGCAGCACCTGGCCCAGGTAGGACAGCCCTCCCCCGCCCACCTCCTCCGGCATGTGAAGCGTGTAGAAGCCGAGCTCGGCGGAGCGCTTCCGGAGCTTGAGGTTCTCCTCCTTGATGGCCTCGAAGGTCCCGGTTTCGAGGATCTCCTGGCGGTGGGAGTCCTCGAGGGGGCGGACCTCGCGCTCGACGAAGTCGCGCAGCGTGCTCCGCAGCTCGAGGATCTCCTCCGGGATGTTCAGCAGCGGCATCGCGGTGTCCTCCTCCCGGTCGCTCGCCGGGTGTCGCTGGGACGGTCTGCAACCTACCGGAGCGTAGGTTACTCACCGGTAGTTTACCCGAGCCGAGTAGGGAGGAACCGACGGAGCCGCGCGAAATTCCGTGGTCGGGATCGCCGACGACGACTCCTCGAGCGATCCGGCGCGGGTGGACGCGGGCAAGCTCCGGGTGGGCGATGGGTCGGGCTCCCTCACGATCGACGGTACGCCATCCCGGATCAGGGCACGGTCTCGAGGTCCCGCGTGGCTCGATTCAGACGCTGGGCGCCGGTCTCCGTGACCGTGACGATGTCCTCGATCCGGACCCCGAACCGGCCCTCGAGGTAGATGCCGGGTTCGATGGAGAAGCACATCCCTGGCTCGAGGGCCTGGCGGTTCCCGCTCACGAGGTACGGGGGCTCGTGGACCTCGAGGCCAATCCCGTGGCCGGTCCGGTGGACGAACCGGTCGGCGTAGCCGGCCATCGCGATGATCTCGCGGGCGGCCGCGTCGACCTCCTCCGCGGCGACGCCCGGACGCACCGCCTGAAACGCCGCCTCCTGGGCCTCCCGCACGACGTCGTATACGTGCGAGAAGCCTCGGGGGGGCCGCTCCACCACCACGGTCCTGCTGATGTCCGAGCAGTACCCGCCGACGGTGCCGCCGAAGTCGAGGACGACGCCCTCGCCGGCCCGGATCGGCCTGGCGCCGGGTTCGTGGTGCGGCGACGCCCCGTTCGGGCCCGAGGCGACGATCGTGAACTCCACCGTGTCGTGGCCGAACTGCCGGAGCAGGGAGTCCAGGGACGCGGCCACCTCCTCCTCCCGGAGCCCGTCCATCCGCTGGTCGCAGAGCCGGCGGAAGGCCTCGTCTGCGCCGCGCGCGGCCCGCGACAGGAGCTCCAGCTCCTGGGGGTCCTTGCGCACGCGGAGCGACGAGACCACCGAGCTCCCCGCGCTCCATTCCGCCCCCGGCACGGCCCGCTGGAACCCCAGCAGGTGGACCGCCCATGCGGTGTCGGTGACGGCGATCCTGGCCGTTCGCGGGAGGAGCGCCGCGAGCGCCGCGTAGGGGTCGTCGCCGTCGCGCCAGGCGGCGAGCTCGATCCGTTCGCCGGCCGGAGAGGCCGTGGCCCGGGGTCGTTCCAGCTCGGGAACCAGCAGTACGGGGTCGGCGCCGGGGCGGAGCACCAGGCAGGTCAGCCGCTCGAACGGCGGGGCGTCGTAGCCGCACAGGTAGATGAGGTCGGCCGAGGGGGTCACGAGGAGGGCGTCGAGCCCGGCCCGCTCCGTGGCACGGATCGAGCCCAGGAGTCGGTCGCCGAACGGGGTCCCCATGTCGGGGCGCATGATAGCGGCCGGCTCGGACATCGCCCCTCAGAGCTTCAGGCGGATCGGGAGGCGGATCAGCTCGAACGTGGCCGGGGTCGTGCCCAGCACGTCGCCGTCGGCCTGGATCGGCATCGGACGGTCCGCGTCGAGCGCGATCCGGCGGCCCTTGTACTCCCCGACGTTCGGATCGGGCAGGTAGTCCCCCTGGAACAGCTTGGGAAGCCTGGTGAACGCCTCCGACCGCGGCCCCCGGAACACCAGGACGTCGAGGAGGCCGTCGCCCGGCCACGACCTCGGGGAGATCCGCATTCCCCCGTTCTGGTACTGGCAGTTCGCCACCACCACGTCGGAGGCCACGCCGCCCACGTCGGTGTCGCCGACCACCATGCGAATCTCCGGCGCCTTGAACCGCGAGACGGCGAGCCAGAACCCCAGGAAGTCGCGCCCCCGGCCCAGCGACCGGGGCAGCCGAGAGGACTGCGCGGCCATGGCCCCGCCCAGGCCGGCCTCGGCCACCCCGGCGTAGTACCGGGAGGCGGTCCCGCCGTCGGCCGTCGTGTACGTGACGCGCCCGATGTCGATCGGGAACAGGGAGTCCCCCTGGAGGATCGCGGTGGCCCGGCCGGCGTCGCCGGGGAGCCCGAACGTCCTCACGAAGTCGCAGCCCGAGCCCGCGGCCACTACTCCCAGCACCGCCTCGGGGTCGATCGGCCCCTCCTCCCCCATCATGCCGTTCACGACCTCGTTCACGGTCCCGTCACCCCCCACGGCCACGAGGAACCGCTCCCCGCCGCCCAGGGCCTCCCGGGCAAGGCGTTCGGCGTCGCCGGGCCCCTGGGTCTCGACGATCCGGTAGTCCAGCCGGCGGGCCCGCAGGGCCCGTTCGAGCTCCGGCAGGTGCTGAGCGACCTGTCCCCGGCCCGCGGTGGGGTTGGCGATCACGTACAGGGGGCCGAACGGGCTGCTCAGGGGACGCTCCGGCGAGACATGGCGGTGCGCCATGGTAACGGCGGCCCCCCACCGCGAGACTCCAGGAGCGTCATGGGCATCAGGTCCTCGATCCGCCGCCGCCCGAGGGTGTGGACCGCCGCGGCGGTCGCCGTGGTCGGCCTCGCGGTGTTCGTGGTCCTGTGGTTCGAGCCACAGAAGCTGTTCCTGGACCAGAAGGTGAACGAGGCTCTCCCCACGGCCGGCCCCGGCGGGACCTCGGCTCCCGTCACGGAGGCGCCCGCCACCTCCACGGCCACCGAGGAGCCCTCCGCCGATCCGTCCACCGACCCCTCCCCCGCCCACTCGCAGAAGTCCTCGAGGCCGCCCCCTCCGGCCACCACCGCTCCCCCCGCCCCGACCGGCCCGGTGCTCCTGGGCAGCGGCGAGTTCCGCAGCCTGGAGCACCACTCCTCCGGCGTGGCGAAGCTCCTGCGCCTGGCCGACGGCTCTGTGTACCTGCGATTCGAGGACCTCGACACCTCGAACGGCCCCGATCTGCGCGTGTACCTCACCGAGCTTCCCGCATCCGACGACTGGCACGGCTGGGACCAGGGCCGGTACGTGGACCTCGGCGCGCTGAAGGGCAACGTCGGCAGCCAGAACTACCTCGTCCCGGCGGAGGTGGAGGTCGAGGGCTTCCGGTCCGCCGTGATCTGGTGCCGCCGGTTCAAGGTGGGGTTCGGCGTCGCCCCGCTCGACCGGTAGGGCGCCCTCGGCTTGCGGTCAGACCCAGATCCGACCCGCTCGGAGGTCGGTCTCGACCGCGCGGCCCCAACCCCCCTCGCCTTGCCGAACTGGAGGGATCGATTTTCCGAATCGCCTACACGCGACGGGCTCTCAGGGGATCGAATCCCCGATGGACGGTGGAGAAACCTGGCTCTTGGGAGGAGGGCTTCGTCCCTTCCGGTCAAGTCGTCCGGCGCCGCTGCCGCTCCATCATCGCTCCGACGCACGATGAGAGGAGGAACCATGCAGCGAGACGAGGGCCGGGCAGCACGGCGCCGCCGGTCGCGAGGCGGCCGCGGCGCGGCCTGGAGGGCGACCGGGACCGTCGCCGCGGTCGTGTTGGCGGCCGCAGCGCTCCTGGCGTGGCCCGCCGTTCGCGGCACCGCGCCTGTGCACGCGGGGCCGGCTCCCGGCGGGGGCATCCAGGTGTTCCAGGCCGAGCAGACCGACTGGACTCCACCCGACGGCGTGACGAGCGTCATGGTCGAGCTGTGGGGCGGAGGGGGCGGCGGCGGCTGCTCCGGTGGGTCGAGCGGGAAGGGCGGCGGGGGCGGCGGGGCCGGCGGGTACATCCGGGCGTTCGTCCCGGTGTCGTCGGGCTTCGCGTACACCGTCGTCGTCTCGCCGACGGCCGCCGGCTGCTCCGGCTCGGGGCTGGCGCAGCCGGGGAGCCGGACGGCGCTCCTCGAGAAGAAGAGCGTTCTGGTCGCGGCGTTGGGCGGTCGCCCGGGCACCAACGGGACCTCCACGGCGCAGGGGCAGGGCGGATTCGGCGGGAACACCGTGAACAACGGCGGCACGAGCGCGCTGGCGTGGTCGGGTGGTCGCGGGCAAAACGCCTTCGGCAACGGCTACTCCGGAGACGGAGGCGAGCCGACCCCCGGCTCGGTGGGGATGGGATTCGGGAGTGGTGGACGCGGCGGTGGACGCCTCTACCTGCCCTGGGCCCTGGACTCCACGATCAGGAACGGCGCCGGGTACGGCGACCTTGGGTACGCCATCATCACGTGGTGGCCTTAGACGCCGGTGTAGGCGACCACACTCCGGTTCACGGCGTCCCTGGCCCGCCGGGCCAGGGACGCCGTCTCGGCGGGAGCGACCCCCTCGAGCTGCCGGAGCAGGTCGATCAGGAGCTTGCAGCTCCGGACGAAGTCGCCGGGGGCCATGTCCATCTCGATGAGCACGTCCTCCAGGGGCTTGCCCTCGGCCCAGTGGAAGATCGTGGTGGCGAATCCCGCGTCGGGCTCGCGGCACAGCTCGACGTTGTTCTGGTCCTCGGCCCGGCGGATCGCCCGGTACATCTGGAGCAGTCGCCGGTAGCGGTCCTCGGTGAGCGCGGTCGGGAGGTGCGCGGAGATCGGGGCACGCTCCCGTCCCCGGTGCTCGTAGACCACGGTGGAGACCAGCGCGGCGAACTCCGCCGGCGACAGCCCCTCGAACACGCCCCGGGACAGGCATTCGGCCATGAGGATGTCGCCCTCGCCGTAGATCCGGGCCAGCATGTCGCCCTTCGGCCGGATCGAGAAGCCCTGCACGTACCCCAGCTCGTCGAGGACCCGGAGGACGCGGTCGAACTGCCGGGCCACGGTCTCGGTCTTCGCACGGATGCGGCGGTCCAGCCCGGAGATCTCGCGCTCCAGCGCCGAGGCCCGGACGGCCCACCGTTCGTGCGCGGCCCGGTCGGGGCAGGCGTGGCACGGGTGCTGCTCGGCCCGCTCCTCCAGCTCGCGGGCCCTCGCCATGGCCTTCTGGTCGAGCCGCTCCCGGCGGTGCTTGGGGGGGCGGAACTCCAGCGTGGCCATGCGGGCCGCCAGGTCACGCTGGACCCGCTTGCTCCGGACGCTCCCCCGCGGCGGCGGGATCCGGGTGACCACCTCCGGCGGATCGGGGAAGTCATTCGGCCCCAGCCGGACGATCCTCCGTGACTGCGTGAGCACCGTGGGCCGCCCCTCCCGGCTCGCCACCACCACGGCCAGACCCCGCCGGCGGGCCGCCGGCACGAACACCACGTCCCCGGGCTTCAGCGCGCCGAGGGCATCCCGGACCGATGCGACCAGGGCCTCCCGCCGCCCCCGGCGGGCCTCGTCGCGGATCCGGTCGGCCCGCTCCCGGAGACCCCAGTACTCGGCGAAGTCCCCCAGGTGACACGCCATCTTCTCCCGGTACCCGTCGACGGAGGCCCGGCGGCGCTCGAGGTCCCGTTCGATGGCCACCACTCCGCGGTCCGCCAGGAACTGGGCGAACGATGAGTTCAGCAGATGGTGGGCCTCCGCCCGCGTGTAGTTGCGGACCAGGTTCACGGCCATGTTGTAGGAGGGCCGGAACGACGAGGTCAGCTCGTACGTTCGCGTGGACGCGAGGGACGCGATCCGCTCGAACGTGACGTCCGGACGGGTCTGGTACACGACCACGGCGTGCCCTAGCGGGTCGATCCCCCGGCGCCCCGCGCGCCCGGTGAGCTGCGTGTACTCCCCCGGCGTGAGCATCTCGTGGCGCTCGCCCTGGAACTTCACCACGTCGTCGATGACGACGGTCTTCGCGGGCATGTTGATCCCGAGGGACAGCGTCTCCGTGGCGAACACCACCTTCACCAGGCCCTGCTTGAACAGGTCCTCCACGGTCTCCTTGAACAGCGGGAGCATCCCCGCGTGGTGCGCGGAGATCCCCCTCCCCAGCGCCTCCCGGAACTCGTAGAACCCCAGCGTCGAGAGGTCCTCCTCGTCCATCCACGCCGCGCGCATCTCCGCGAACTCCCGGATGCGTGCCTCCTCGGCCCGCTTCGTCAGGCGAACACCCGCCTCCATGAGCCACTCGACGCTCCGGGCGCATCCCGCCCGGCTGAACACGAAGTAGATGGCCGGGAGCATCCCCTGCTCCGACAGGACCTCCACGACCTCCTCCCGCCGCGGCGCGAACACTCGCCGGTGGCCCTCGCGGGGCCGGGACTGGCGGGACAGCTGGAGGTTCCCGGACGCCCGCCGGTACCGGACGTTCTGCCGGAGCTCGTGCTGCTCGAGCGAGACGATGTAGGGGTTCGGGACCAGGTGGCCGTCCACGTCCGAGTGCATGGGATGGAGCTCGTGCCCCACCAGGTAGTGCTGCTCGAGCGGCACCGGGCGGCGCTCCTCGATCACCACACGGGTGGGGCCCCGGAGCGTGCCGATCCACTCTCCGAACTCCTCCGCGTTGCTGACCGTGGCGGACAGGCACACGACGCCCACCGTGAGCGCGAGGTGGATCAGGACCTCCTCCCACACGGCGCCGCGGTAGGGATCCTGGAGATAGTGGACCTCGTCCATCACGACGTACTGGAGTCCCTGGAGCGTCGACGACCGCTCGTACAGCATGTTCCGCAGGACCTCGGTGGTCATCACCACCAGCGGGGCCTCGGAATTGATCGCGTTGTCGCCGGTGAGCAGGCCCACCCGGCCCGCGCCGTACCGGGCCACGAAGTCCCCGAACTTCTGGTTCGACAGGGCCTTCAGCGGCGTGGTGTAGAACGCCTTCTGGCCCCCCTCGAGCGCCCGGTTCACCGCGTACTCCGCCACGATGGTCTTCCCCGAGCCGGTCGGGGCGGCCACCAGCACCGACTCCCTCTCGTCCAGGGCCCCGATGGCCGTGACCTGGAAGTCGTCGAGGGGGAACGGATACAGCGCGCGGAAGCGTTCGAGATCGGACGGCACGTGAGCCAGTCTACGGACGCCCCGGTCGGATCAGGTCCGGTCGCCGGGAGACCTTCGAGCTGGAGGGCTCGGCACGGAGCCGGCGCGAATGAGGCTCCGCGCTCCCCTGGATACGTATCACCTGTCAACCTGCCGCAGGCAGGGAACCCAATCGATCGTGGAAGAGTCCGCATGAACGTGACGACGGTCGAGATTCGCGGCCCGTGCGGTCACCGCGCTCCTCGCGGTCGCCGTCATGTCGGCTGCTGCCGTCATCGGCTGGACCGCCGTCCACGTGAGGAACGCTGCCGGCGGACGCCATCAGGCCGTGAGCTCGCCGGAGGCTTCGGCGGAGGCCTCCCAGGCTCCGTCGCCCGAGGCATCCGGACCGGAGGACTCGTTCATCGAGTTCTCCCCGGACATCCTCACGGGAGACGACGGCAACCGTGTCGAGGTCCGGACGAACCTGCCCGACGGCACTGTCTACGAGCTCATCGACGTCTCGTACGGGCCGAAGTTCGGATCGCCGGTGGGTCACGGGTTCACATGCTGTGACGAGATCCGCCACGGGATGATCGTGATCCCGGTCGGCGAGGGCTCCTGCAACAACCTGGTGGGGGCGGTCGGCGACAGCGCCGGCTTCGAGTTCACGATCGTCGTGCGCCCGGTCTTCGACAACTTGATGATGAGCGGTCCGATGGGCGCCTCCCCCCGTCCCCCTCCCGCCCAGCCCGACTCGGTGCTGGCGGTGCTGGGAGAGCACTTCGAGCGCCTCACCGGCGACCAGGTCGTCGTCGCGGACGACGGAACCAGGCGGCTCGAGGCCTCCGCCCGGTTCCGCTATCCGCAGCCGGAATGCGGCGGCGACCCACTCCCGCTGTTCGGCGGGGACCCGGATTGCCCGCCCCAGCGCGAACAGCTGCAGGGCGACCACCTGGAGAGCGTCATGACCGACGTCATGGGGCCGCTGAGCCAGGCCCGGATGTGCGAGTTCTGGGCCATCAACCTCCCGCCCGAGGTCGAGGCGGCCCACCCGTGGCCGGAGTTCGCCGCCGAGTGGCGGGACTGGTACCTCCACCCGCCGAAGGACTTCTCCGACGCCGAATCCAACTCCGGCTGGACCCTGGAGCCGTTCACGTGGCACGTCACCGACCGTCAGGGCGACCGGTACTTCATCGACGTCACCCACCACGACGTCCCCGTGATCAGCCTCGAGATCGACCGGCTCCCCGACTACTGCCCAGACTGCGCCGACAACGTCGTGCCGTTCTGGGGCGTCATGGCCTGGACGCTGCGCTGACCCTCTGAGCGGACCTGCCCTACAGCAGGCCGCACAGGGTGAGGTGGCGCTCCAGGATCAGGGTGAACTCGCCGGGGGCCTCCACGTTCGACAGGTGGCCGGCGCCGTCGATGATCTCGAGCTGGGCGTCCGGGATCTGGTCGGCCATGGGAATGGTGGCCGACTGCGGGATCAGCGTGTCGCCGGTCGAGGTCACCACCATCGTCGGGACGGTGATCGCGGCCAGGTCGCCCCTGGAGTCGGGACGCTGGGCCATCCCGCGGTTGGCCGCGGCGATCGATGCGGCGGGCTGGGCGGCGATGGTTGCCTTCACCGCTCCCCACAGGCCGTCGTCGGCGCCCTCGGAGAGCAGCGGCGGGGGCGATTCCACCAGGAACCCATTGCCCTCGGCGTCAAGGCGCGACGCCAGGGCCAGCCGGCGCTCCCGGCCCGCGTCGTCGTCCGCTCCGGCCCGGGTGTTCGCCAGCACCAGTCCGGCCACGCGGTCGGGCACCTGCCGCCACAGCTCGAACGCGACGTAGCCCCCCATGGACAGCCCGCACACCACGGCCCGGTCGGCCCCCGCCTCGTCCAGGGCCCGGAGGCACGCGCTCGCGGCGTCGCCCATCGTCATGACGTTCCCCACGCCCTCGGCGCCCCCGAATCCCGGGAGGTTCGGGGCCAGGACCATGAGCGGATCGGTCAGTGATTCGACCTGGGGCTCCCACATCGAGGCGTCGAGCGGGAACGCGTGGATCAGCAGCAGGGCGTCGGTCATGGCGATCAGTCTCCTCTCGTACCACGGGCCGGCGGGGCGGTCAGGGGATCACGGCGCCCCTCGGCACGGCCACCTTCAGGGCCCCGGGCATGACCTCGAACACCGCCGGCAACGGAACCGAACGTTCCCCGTCGGCGTACACGTCGAACCCCCGGTCGGCGGAGATCTCCACTCGCGCCCCCCGGAGCATCGTGACCTTGGGATGGCTCACGTGAGTCCCCCGGAACACCTTCGGGAAGGCCCGCAGGAACTGGCCCTTCGACATCCCGCCCACCACGCACACCTCGAGCTGGCCGTCGGTGAGCGAGGCGTTCGGCACCACCTTCATCCCGCCCCCGTAGGACTGGCCGTTCCCCACGGCGATGAGCATCCCGGACAGGGATCGGGACTCCCCGTCCACCGTGACCTCGAACTGGGCGGCCGTGAACCGTCGGAGGGTCTTCACCACGGCGGCCACGTACTTGGCGGTGCCCTGGACCTTCCACGTCATGTCGTTGGCGGTCTCGTTGACCTCCGAGTCGAAACCGGCCCCGGCCACGTTGACGAACCGCTCCTCGCGACCCCCACCCGTCACCCGCACGGCATCGATGGCCCGGATATCGGGGTCGGCCAGGGTCCGGACGGCCTCCAGCGGCTTCTTACGGTTCAGGCCGATGAACCGGGCGAAGTCGTTCCCGGTTCCGGTGGGGATGACCCCCAGCGCGGTGTCGGTGCCGATCAGCACGGCGCCGACCATCCCTGTCATGCCGTCTCCGCCCATGGCGGCGACGATCCCCACGCCGGCCTCCACGCACTCCCGGGCCACCCGCGGGGGGTCCTCCGCCGAGACCGACACGCGGATCTCGGCGTCGAGCCCGGCCGCGGCGATGGCCTCCCGTACCCGGGGCAGGAGCCTCCCGGACCGGCCCCGGCCGCTCGAGGGATTGACCAGGACGACGACCCGGGGCGCCATGGAGCCCTCAGCTCGCCGACGGCGAGGGTTTGGGTGACGCCTTCCCGCCCCCGCCGCCGCCCGAGGCCTTCTTCGAGGCGCTCGGCTTCGGCGACGGCTTCTGCGAAGGTGTGGGCGACGGCGGCGGAGTCACGCTCACAGCCGGCGAGGGTGTCGGCGAGACGGACGGCGAGACGGACGGCGAGGCGGACGGCACCGGGCTCGGCGCCGGAGGCTGGACCGGCTGCACCTTCGACGCCAGCTCGGCGTTCACCATCTTCTGATAGCCGTTCTGGAACAGCTCCGACGCGGTGGGGATGAGCACCAGGTACTGCGTGATCAGCGCCTCCCGCTCGTCACCGGTGGCGCCGGCGGCCAGGCCCAGGCCATTCCCGATCTGCTCGTACAGCTGGAGCGAGGACAGCATGTACTGGCGCGCGTCGATGAGCCCGGTGATCTGGGGGAACCCCCTGACCATGTCCGAGACGTTGAGGCCGGCCAGGACCTTGGCGGCCGCCGTCGCGTTCGCCGTGACCTCCTCGCCCTTCGCGGTGGCGTCCTCGTCCGAGAGCGCGCCGCTGCGGAGGTCCCTGAACGACTTGGGGAGGTCCGGGAAGTCCCGCACGACCGTCCCCGGCGCGGTGGCGACCACCACGTTCTGCAGGGCTTGGGTCACGGGGAGCGCGAACCGGTTGACGCGCGCCGCCTGCTGCTGCTGACGCTTGAGCGCGGCCGCCGCCTTCGCCTCCTTGCGGTTGTTCGATGCGGTGATCAGCAGCGCGGAGAGCACGATGGCCAGCACTCCGGCCACCAGCACGGCGAGGGCGGTCCACCGGAACCATCTCCGGCGGAACAGCGGCTTCGGCGGCTCGACGTACCCGGGCTTGGGACCCCTGGCCACGGCCCGCCGGCCCGATCTCGCCCTGCCCTTGCCCTTGATCGCCATGCTGTCGATGTCCCCTCGTTGCTCGATCTGCCTGCGTGGATGCGGCCCGTCAGGATACCGATCTCAGCGCTTCATGATCCGGGTGATCCAGATGGTGGCCTCGTAGAAGATCACCATCGGAATCGACATGGCCAGGAGCGTGAACGGGTCCTGGCTCGGCGTGATCACCGCGGCGAAGATGACGATGAACAGGATGGCGTACCGCCGCCACTGCCGGAGCCGGATGCTCGACACCACCCGGATCCACGCCAGGAAGATCAGCACGAGCGGGAACTCGAAGGAGATCCCGAACGCCAGCGTGAGGAGCAGAACGAAGCTGATGTACTTGGCGGCCTCCGGCAGCACCACGATGTTCGATCCCCCGAACCCCAGGAGGAACGCCAGCCCCCTCGGGATCGTGAGGAACGCGAAGAACCCGCCCATGGCGAACAGCACCATGGACGACAGGACGAACGGGACCGTGAGCTTGCGCTCCTTCTGGGTGAGTCCCGGCGTGATGAACCGCCACAGCTGGTACAGCACGACCGGCAGCGCGATGGCCAGCCCGACGTACAGCGCGATCTTCAGCCGGATGAGGAAGGGCCCGACCACGCCGTGCACGAAGACGTGGCGGCACGAATCGATCCCCGGCGGTCGCTGTGCGACGGGCAGTTGCAGGCACGCGTGCGTGTACGGGCCCAGGATCAACCGGAACACGGGCCCGTACAGGAACCACCCGGCGATCGCCGCCACGGCGGTCGCGATGAGCGAGATGAGGATGCGCCGGCGGAGCTCCTCGAGGTGCTCGACCATCGTCATGGGCTGGGACGGATCCCGGCGCGTTCGGCGGAGCCATCTGGTCAGCCGCATGGATGTCGGTACGGTCCCCGAGGGCTAGGCCGGCCCGCCCGAGGGCGGACCCGGGGCCCGGGAGGTCTCAGAGGCCTCGGAAGCCTCGGAGGTCTCAGAGGCCTCGGGCTCGGCGGCGTCCCCGGGCTTCTCCTCGGAGCTGGGGTGGGCCTCGGGGGTGGCCTGCACGTCCTCGTCGTCGTCGTCGTCCGGATTCAAGGTGGCCTCGAACGAGTACCGGACCTCGTCGGTCTGCCGGCGGAGCTCGCGGAGGGCCTTGCCGATGGACTTCCCGACCTCCGGGAGCCGCTTGGGGCCCACGATGAGCAGGGCCACGAGCATGATCACGAGGAGTTCGGCCGGACCGACGTTGAACATGGTCGAATGGGCGGGGGCGATCCCCGGTCGACCGATTCTACCGCCGGGCCCGGTCCCGGGACCGCCGCCGCCCGCTCCGGCCGACCGGGCCGGCCTCCCTGACCTCGGCGGCCTGGGCCTGGACCCGTGCGGCCCGGGCCTGGGCGCGCTCCGACTCCTGCTGGATCCCCTGGAGGACGGGCTGGACCTCGCGCTGGAGCTGGGCCACGGACGAGGTCAGGCGCTTGAGCTGCTTCAACAGGCCGAGGAGCATGACCAGCAGGAGCGCCATCGAGAAGAGCCCGACCACCAGCCACACCACCTCGGGAGCCGTCATGGCAGCGAGCATAGCCCGGGAGGCCGGAGCCGGGCCGCCGAGCCAGTCGGGTCTCGGGGCGCATTCGGGCGGCATTCGGGGGGCAGGCCCCCCCGAACCAGGGGGCGAAGCCCCTGTTACTCGGCCGAGACGAGCCGGCGGCAGAACTCGTCGTCCTGCAGCAGGAAGTGGAACTGGATGAGATCGTCCACCGAGAACACGGGAGCGTCGGAGAACCGGGGGTCGGGAACCACCTCGGTGAGCTGCTCGAGGCGGCCCTGCACCCCCGCCGTGGCGCCGTCGCTCACGTCCACTCCGGCGGACACGAGCAGCGCCACGATCTTGCGGTCCGCCCGCTTCTCCACCGGGCCCGTGCACTCGGGGCAGACGAACCGGTAGAACCCCTCGCTCCCGCCTCGTTCGACGGAGAGCAGGATGGCCTCCGGCCCCATGTCCACTTCCCCGCACCGGGGGCAGGTCGTTCGGATGGTGGTCATGACGAGGGTGGTATCGGCGGCGTTTTGACGCCCCTTGAGGCGGTCGAGCCGAAGGTCCATCCACTCCCCCATGTGGGCGATGCCGTTCGGCGGAGGCGGCGGACCAATGGCCGGGAGCGGCGGGATGCCGGCTAGGTGAGCGCCGCGTACCGTTCGAGGGCCTCCGTCGCCACCCGCCGGACCTCCTCCCCCAGCTCCGGCGGCTCCACCACGCTCACGGAGCCCCCCAGCCGCAGCACCAGACGGGCCACCCACCCCAGGCGCTTCGTGGGCAGGACCACCTCCACTCCCCCGTCCGGCAGCTCCTCCTCGGAGTCGGTCTCGTAGTACTCGGCCACCCACCGGGCGTCGGGTGCCAGGCGGAGGCGAACGGGAACGTCCTCCCGCGACCGGCTGTACAGGGGTCGTCCGGCGCCGGGGAGGCCCCTCGGTTCGAACGTCTCCCCGGTCCGGGTGGCCCTCCGGACCCGATCCACCCGGAACATCCGCTCCTGCTCCGAGCGATGGTCGAACGCCACCACGTACCACTGCCCGATGGCCGAGAAGACCTGCTCGGGATCGATCCGGCGAACGGACGTCTCGTCCGTCGACGCCGCGTAATACTCGATCTCCAGCCGCTGGTGGCGCTCCGCGGCCTCCCGGATGGCCTCCAGGTCGCCGGCCGCGGGCCCGGCCTCGGCGACCTCCACCCGGCCCGCCAGGCCGCCCAGGGTGTCCGGCCCCAGGGCCTCCTCCAGCTTGCGCAGCGCCGATTCCAGGGCCCCGGCCTCGTGCAGGCCCGGGGCCCCGAGCAGGGCGGTCCCCTGCAGATACAGCCACAGGGCCTCGCTCCGCGTGAGGCGCAGGGGGCGGGCGAAGTAGTCGGCCATCGAGATCCACACCCGGCCGTCCTCCACCTGGACCTCGATGAGGTCGCCCGGCCCGTACGGGGGGAGGCCCGACATGAACAGCAGCTCCAGGTCCGCGGCCACCTCATGCTCCTCCACCCCGAACAGCCGCGACAGGTCGTCCAGGCCGACGCCGGGATGCTGGACGACGTACGGAACCACCGCCAGCAGCCGGCGCAGGCGCTCGGAGACCCTACCCGGCCTCACGGAGCGCCTCCAGGCGGCGGACCGCCTCGTCGCGGAGCTCCCGGGGGGCCAGCAGCACCGCGTCCGGTCCGAACGACAGGACCCACGACAGGAACCACTCGCCCCGGTCTGCCGGCAGGGCCATCTCCACCCACCCGTCGTCCAGCGTCCGGACATGGCGGGCCTCGGGCGGCGCCGCCCACCACGCGACGTCCGGCGAGAACGCCACCCGGGCCTCCACGGGCTCGTCGGACGTGCCCCGCCGTCCGGGAGTGACGTGCTCCCGCGCGTTGAACCTCTCCGGGGGGGCCGAGCCCGGCCCGGCCTCCTTCGGGTCCGACCGGAACCGCGACAGCCGGAAGGACCGGACCTCCCCGCGGTCCCGGTCCAGCCCCACCAGGTACCAGTGGCCGGCCCGCCAGACGAGGGAGTACGGGTCGACGTGGCGCTCACCCGCCTCCCCGGCGGCCACGCGGTACTCGAACCGCACGCTGCTGCGGCGTTCGATGGCCTCGGTCACGGCCACCAGTCGCCCGGCGGCGACGTCGGCCCCCGCCGCCAGGGGCCGCGGCGACAGCCGGGCCAGGGCGCTCGGATCGACCCCCGCCTGGAGCTTGCGAACGGCCTGCTCGGCCTCCCCGGCCTCGCCCGACTCCGACGGCGACTGCGCGGCCACGAACAGCGCCGAGATCTCCTCCTCGTCGAACTCCATCTCGGGCAGGTAGTACTGGTCCTTGGGGATCCGGTACCCCTGTTCCACCTCCCAGGCGTCCGTGGAGGCCACCTCCACCGGCACCCCGAGGTCCCGCAGGAGGTCCTTGTCCCGTTCGAACATCCGCTTGGCGGCCTCGTCCCCCTCCTGGTCGTAGGCGGGGAGACGCTCGCGGATCTGCTCGAAGGAGAGGGGCCGGGACGTCTCGAGCAGGAGAATCACCAGGTTGAGCAGGCGTTCCAGCGGGTGCATCCGGCGGGGATCATACTCGCCGTCATGGTCCGGCTGAGGAGGGGACGGGTGCTCCGGGTGACGGCCGAGCGGCCCGGCGCGGTGGAGCTGGCCGTGGAGATCGAGGGGGCCGAGGCGCCGGCCGTCGCCTACCCTGCGGTGACCGGGCCCGTGGTCCCCGGCGACACCGTGGTCCTCAACACGACGGCCGTGACCCTCGGTCTGGGGACCGGCGGGCTCCACGTGGTGATGGCGGTCGAGGGAGGCCCCGACCAGGATCTCCTCCCGGACGCCGGCGGGATGATGAAGGCCCGGTACACCCCGTCCCAGACGGCCGTCAGGGCGGTCGAGGAGGACCACGCGGAGGTCCTGGAGCGATCCGGAGGCCTGGCCGGGACCCCGGTGGCCGTGGCCCCGCTGCACTCGCTGGTGGCCCCCGTGGCGGCCGGCGCGCGGGCCGCGGGGGCGGAGCGGGTGGTCCACGTGATGACCGATCAGGCCGCGCTCCCCGGCGGGCTGTCCAGGCTGGTGGCGAGCCTGCGGGAGCGCGAGCTGCTCGACGGGTTCGTCACGGCCGGCCAGGCGTTCGGGGGCGAGGTGGAGGCGGCCACGGTGTGGACGGGGCTCCTGGCGGCGGTGGAGGTGCTGGGGGCCGATGTCGTCGTGGTGGCCGACGGGCCGGGGAACCTGGGGACGGCCACGCGGTGGGGGGTCTCCGCTCTGGCCACGGGGAACTCGATGAACGCGGCCCACACGCTGGGGGGCCGCCCGGTGGCGGCGCTGCGGATCGGGTTCGCGGACCCCCGAGAGCGCCACCGGGGAGTCTCCCACCATTCGCTCACCATCCTGTCGGAGGTGTGCCTGGTGCCGGCGACCGTGGCCGTGCCGGTCCTGGACGAGCCGCACCGGTCCCTGGTGTGGGACGCGCTCCGGGCCGCCCGTCTGGAGGAACGCCACCAGCTGGTGGAGGCGTCCGGCGACGTCGCGCTCGATCTCCTTCACGACCGCGGAGTGGAGGTGGAGTCCATGGGCCGGAGGCCGTCCGACGACCCCGCGTTCTTCCTGGCCGGCGGCGCCGCGGGGGTCCTGGCGGGGCGGATGGCCGCGGGATCGCGGGCGTGGAAGGCGTCCCCGCCCGCGGGGAACGGCCCGCCGGCCGGCTGAGCTCGGCTCAGGCCGGGTCGGACGCCACGGACTCGGCCCGGGCCACCGTACGGTGGCCGTTGTCCTGGGCCCGGACGCTCCGGCCCGGCGGCGGCTCGGGGGGTCGCCTGGCCGTGACGATGAGGGCGACCGCCACCACGATGACCGCGCCGGCCAGCAGGGTGGTCCCCCGAATGATCTCGTCCAGGAAGGCCCAACCGAGGAACACGGCGACCACCGGGTTCACGTACGCGTACGTCCCCACGAGCGAGATGGGGGCGTTGCGCAGCAGCCACATGTAGGTGCTGAACGCGACCAGCGACCCCAGCACGATGAGGTACACCAGGCCCACCACGGAGCCCAGCGAGATTTGGGAGGGATGGACGTCGGCCACCTCGCCGGTGACCAACCCCGCGATCCCCAGGAGCACGCCGCCGGCGAGCATCTGCATGGCCGTCGAGACCAGCGGACGTGACGGCAGCGCGGCCCTTCGCGAGTACAGCGAACCGGTGGCCCAGCACACCGGCGCCACCAGCGCCGCCGCCACCCCGGCCATGTTCAGCCCGCCGGAGCCGCTGCCGGACCCCACCACCAGCAGGGCGATACCGCCGAACCCGATCAGGACACCCAGGGTCTCCTGGACCCTGACCCGTTCGCGGAACGCCGCCCGGCCGATCACGACCATCCACAGCGGCACCGTGGCCACGAGCAGCGCCGTGGTGCCCGACGGGATGCGCTGCTCGGCCCACACCACGCCGCCGTTGCCGCCGAGCAGCAGCAGGCCCCCCACGATCGTGGCGGCCCGCCACTGCGTGCGCCCCGGGCGGTCCGCCTCGCGGTCTCCCCGGCGGACCGCGACCAGGTACAGGACCCCGCCGGCGATCAGGAACCGCGTGGATGCCATGAAGAACGGGGGCATCGTGAGGATCGCCTCGCGGATGGCCAGGTAGGTCGAGCCCCACACCACGTACACGATCGACAGCGCGCCCCACACGGCCGGCGTCACCGTCCGACCGATGCGCACCGCCGGATCCCGGGTCGTGGCCGGCGAGGCCGTCCGGCCCCTCACCGCACGGCTCCCGGCCCCCGCGGCTTCCAGTCGGCTCCGTCCCGGGAGTCGGCGCCCCACCGCCAGGCGCCCCAGGCCAGGCCCCCGAACACGGTCAGCAGCAGCAGGCCGGCTGGCCAACCCGAGGAGCGTCCCAGCGCCGCCAGGCCGGCCATGATCGCCACGAACGCGGCCCCGATCACGATCCACGGGACCTCGTGCCTCCGCGGGTTGTGCGTGGCCCTCATGGAAGACATCATAGAAAGAGTCTTGCCCGAAGTGAACGGATAATGCAAACTATCTGGGTGATGTGGATCACAAATTGAAATCCGATGGAAGGAATGACCTTGGAACCCGTTCAGGAACTCGATGACATCGGCTGGGCCATGCTCCGCGAGCTGCAGGGCAGCGCCCGCCTCTCGTACTCGGAGCTGGGCCGCCGCGTGGGGCTCACCCCACCGGCCGTCGCCGACCGGATCCGGAGGATGGAGGAGGACGGCATCATCCGAGGCTACCGTCTGGACGTCGACCTCGCTCGCCTGGGGCTTCCCCTCACCGCGCTGATCCGGGTGACCCACCGGGGCCTGAACTGCCTCGAGCTCGGCCGGATCGTCTCGGGGTATCCGGAGGTCCTGGAGTGCCACCGGATCACCGGGGCCGAGTCCTACATCATGAAGGTGGCGGTTCGGTCCGTGGAGCACCTCCAGGAGCTCATCGATCGGCTCATGCCCTACGGCGAGACCGTGACCTCGATCGTGCTGTCCTCGCCGGTCACCCACAAGGCCATCGCCCGCGAGCTGGCCGAGGGCGACGCCGAGGAGCCTCGCATCTCCTTCGCCGGCTGACGGGTCGTCGCCCCGCCCCCCGGCCGTCGTCACATGTGGGCGATCAGCTGCTCGACTCGTTCGTCGACGGACTTGAAGGGGTCCTTGCACAGGACCGTCCGCTGGGCCTGGTCGTTCAGCTTGAGGTGGACCCAGTCCACGGTGTAGTCGCGGCGGCGCTGCTTGGCCTGGCGGATGAACTCGCCCCGGAGGCGGGCCCGGGTGGTCTGGGGGGGCTCCCGCATGGCCCGTTGGACGTCGCGCTCGTCCACGGCCCGTTCGACGCGTCCGTTGCGCTCCAGCAGGTAGTACAGGCCCCGGTCGCGGTTCACGTCGTGGTACGCCAGGTCCATGAGAGCCACGCGGGCGCTCGCCAGGGGGAGCCCGTGCTTGGCCCGGTACCGTTCGATCAGGACGTGCTTCGTGACCCAGTCCACCTTGCGGACCAACCGTTCGGGCTCCTGGGCGGCCAGGGCGTCGAGCGCCGCCCGCCACTCCTGGAGCAGCCTCGTGGCCAGCTCGTCGCCGCCCCGGCGCTCGTGGAACTTCGCGGTCCGCTCGTAGTACTCGTTCTGGACGTCGATGGCGGAGAGCTCGCGCCCATTCGCCAGGCGAACCTTCTTGCGGCAGCTCATGTCGTGGGAGATCTCCCGGATGGCCCGGATGGGGTTCTCCAGGGTCAGGTCGCGCATCACGGTGTTCTCCTCGACCATCCGCAGGACGAGGTGGGTGATGCCGACCTTCATGAGGTTCGTCCACTCGCTCATGTTCGAGTCGCCCACGATCACGTGGAGCCGGCGGAACCGCTCCGCGTCCGCGTGGGGCTCGTCGCGGGTGTTGATGATCGGGCGTGACCGGGTGGTGGCGCTGGAGACGCCCTCCCAGATGTGCTCGGCCCGCTGGGACAGGCAGAACTGGGCGCCGCGGGGCCCGTGCAGGACTTTGCCGGCCCCGCAGTAGATCTGGCGGGTCACGAAGAACGGGATCAGGATGTCGGCCATCCGGGCGAACTCGCCCTGCCGGGCCACCAGGTAGTTCTCGTGGCAGCCGTAGGAGTTGCCCGCCGAGTCGGTGTTGTTCTTGAACAGGAACACCTCCCCGGAGATGCCCTCCTCGTGCAGCCGGAGCTGGGCCGCCGAGAGCAGCGCTTCCAGGATCCGCTCCCCCGCTTTGTCGTGGGCGACCAGGTCGAGGACCTTGTCGCACTCGGGCGTGGCGTACTCCGGGTGCGAGCCGACGTCGAGATACAGCCGGGCGCCGTTCTCCAGGAAGACGTTCGACGACCGCCCCCAGTGCACCACCCGCCGGAACAGGTACCGGGCCACCTCGTCCGGCGACAGCCGCCGCTGCCCCCGGAAGGTGCAGGTCACCCCGTACTCATTCTCCAGCCCGAAGATCCGCCGGTCCACGAAGCCAGTGTAGGGGCGGCCGGCGTTTCGCCGGGGACGTTCCGTCGGGAAGGCCTGCGGCCGGGCGCCGCCCGCGGCCGCGGCTACCCCTCGCTGGGCGTCGGGACCGTTACGCCTCGCACTCCCGGACGGTGTCACCAGGGTCGGCCGTGCAGGTGTCGGTGCCGGCGTCGCCGTCCACGATGTCGCCCGGCGCCCCATCGGCGCCATCCACCGAGTCGTCGCCCTTGCCGCCGCGGAGGACGTCCGCACCGGAGCCCCCGGTGACGCTGTCGGCGCCTCTGCCTCCGCGAAAGGTCTCGGCCCCGCTGCTCCCGTTGATCGTGTCGCTGCCGCCCCGCCCGTTCCCCGTGAAGGGGATCCCCGGCGCGGCGTTGACGTTGAACGTGTCGCCGTCGCCGCGGCCGTTCACCACCGCGGATCCCGCATCCAGCGAACCGTTCAGCCGACGCGCGTCCGGCTGACGGTCGCGCCGGCCGCGTCCCGCACCATGGCCCACCCACCGGCGAGCTCCAGCCGGCTCTCGCCGGCGGGAAGCTGCACCCGCACCGTCCGGGAGGGCGCCACGGGGGACGGAGAGGACTGGGCCCACACCCCGGCCGCGATCAGTCCCACGCCGCCCACGAGGAGAGCCGAAAGGATTGCCGACCCGAGACTGGACGATCGCCGCATGTTTCTCCCCCTTTGCCGGGATGCGGCCGGAACCTATGGGGCCCGGCCCGATCCGTCAAGCGCAGGTCCGGGGCCCGGAAGCACCCTCGACCCCAGCACGTGAGCCCGTCTGAGGCCAGGGCTCGCCTGCGGCGTCAGGACGCGACGGGGAGCGAGCTGAGGGCTCGCAGGGTGATGGTGTCGCGCCACCGGGGGTCGTCGTTGGCGAGCGCCAGGTTCGGGAATCGGCGGACCAGCGACGCGATGGCGATGCCGCCCTCCAGGCGGGCCAGCGGGGCACCCAGGCAGAAGTGGATGCCGCCGCCGAAGGCCAGGTGGCGGTTGTCGGTTCGGCCCACGTCCAGGCGGTCGGGTTCGGCGAACACCTCGGGGTCGCGGTTCGCGGACCCCATCAGCGCCACGACGTCCTCCCCGGCCGAGACCCGCACCCCCGCGATCTCCGTGTCCCGGAGCACCAGCCGGCCGGTGAGCTGCACCGGGGAGTCGTATCGGAGCAGCTCCTCGCCGGCCGAGCGCATCAGCCCGGGGTCCTCGTGGAGGCGTCGGTACTCATCCGGGTGGCGGAGGAGCGCCAGCATCCCGTTCCCGATGAAGCTCGAGGTGGTCTCGTGGCCGGCCACCAGCAGCAGGACGCAGGTCGCGACGAGCTCGTGGGGCGAGAGCTGCTGCCCGTCGTCCTCGGCCTGGATGAGCCCGGACAGCAGGTCGTCGCCGAGGTGCCGGCGGCGGTCGCCGATGAGCTCCCGGAGGTACGCGCGGAACTCCGCGCCGGCCCGCTGGGCCCGGGCCAGCGCCTCCACCGACAGCATCGGATCCAGCGTGTAGATGAGGTCGAGCGACCACCGGCGGAGGGCGTGCCGATCGGCTTCGGGGATGGCCAGCATCTCGGAGATCACGGTCACCGGCAGCGGGTAGGCCAGGTCGGCCACGACGTCGAACGCCCCCCGCTCCCGGGCCCGGTCCAGCAGGGAGTCGACCACCTCCCGGATCCGCGGCGACAGCCGTTCGACGGCCCGGGGGGTGAAGGCCTTGCTGGCCAGGCGGCGGAGCCGGTCGTGGTCCGGTGGGTCCAGGAACAGCATGGAGGGCGTGAGCGCGCCCTCGTCCGGCTCCACCGGGAGCGCCGCGATGAACTGCTCGTACACGGGCGAGTTCCGGCGGTCGCTGCTCATGGCGGGATTCCGGAGCAGCGCGGTCGCGTCCCGGTGGCGGGACAGGATCACGACGCCCGGAAACGGCCGGTGGACCGGATCCTCGCGCTGGAGCCGGCGGTAGACCGGGTACGGGTTCGCGTGGATCTCCGGGAGCCACGGGTTGAAGATCAGATCGACGGGCGTTTCCGGGACCGCGTGCGTGCCGGTGGCCGTGCGGTGGCCCGCGACGGGCTCGGCCGGGGGCGTCCCGCTCACCCGGGCCTCAGTCGTCGGTGGCGGTGGAGCCGCCCGGGGACTCGAGCTCGTCCGACGCCCGTTCGTCCCCGGTGGACACGGCGTCGGACGCCGGCTCGTCCGCGGGGGTCGGTTCGCCCCCTTCGGCCAGGATCGCGCTGACCTCGTCGTCGGCGAGGCGCCGGAACTTGCGCCGGCTCCTGGTGCGGTCCAGGACGGCGACTTCCAGGTCCTCGGTGGGGATGGTCCGCTCGCCGCCGTTCCCCAGGGCCCGCACCGCCGCCCGGACGCCGCTTCCCAGATCCCAGTCCTCCCGGTAGTCGTCCCGGAGGTGCTGGGTGAGCTCCTCGGACAACCCCCCGATGCCCACGTAGCCCTGCTCGTCGGTGACGCTCCCGTCGAACAGCACGTGGAAGATCTCGTTCTCCTCCGGACGGTCCCCCACCTGCGCCACCAGGATCTCCACCTCGTAGGGTTTCATCTGCTGGGTGAAGATGGCCGACAGGGCCTGCGAGTACGCGTTCGCCAGGGCCTTCGCGCTGACGTCCTCGCGCCCGTAGGAGTAGCCCCGGATGTCGGCCAAGCGGATCCCGGAGATCCGGAGGTCCTCGAACTCGCTGTACTTCCCCACGCCGGCGAACGCGATCCGGTCGTAGATCTCGCTGATCTTGTGCAGCGTGGCGCTGGGATTCTCGGCGACGAACAGGACTCCCTCGGCGAACTCCATCGCCACCACCGACCGGCCCCGGGCGATGCCCTTGCGCGCGTACTCCGAGCGGTCCTTCATGAGCTGCTCGGGCGGGACGTAAGGCTGGAAGGACATCAGGACCCCTCACCCCCGGCCGCGTCGTAGGCCGCCTTCAGGTCGGGGTCGGCAATCTCCTCGACGCCGTCCGAGGTCACGACCTTCACGCTGGGCCAGATGCCGCGCACGGGATCGGGCCCGCCGGTGGCCACGTCCTCCTCCGACGCGTCCCGGAGGGACTCGATGACGATCCGCAGGGCGTCGTCCCGTGAGAGGCCAGGGCGCCACAGCTTCTTCAGCGTCCCCTTGGCCGGCCGGCCCCCCGAGCCGGTGGCCATGTAGTTCTCCTCCTCCCAGCGTCCCCCGGTGGCGTCGTACCGGAACAGCCGTCCCTCGGCCCGCCGTTCGTCGAACCCCCCGAACAGGGGGACCACCACCAGCCCCTGGAGGGCCATCGGGAAGTTCCCCCGGATCATCTGGGCCAGTCGGTTGGCCTTGCCCTCGAGCGAGAGCCGCTCCCCCTCCACCTTCTCGTAGTGCTCGAGCTCGGTCTGGAACAGGCGCACGATCTCCGTGGCCTGCCCGGCCGCGCCGGCGATCGAGACGCACGAGTAGTCGTCGGCCTGGAACACCTTCTCGATCTTCTCGTCCGCGATCGAGTAGCCCTCGGTGGCCCGCCGGTCACCGGCCATCACCACCCCACCCGAGAACTTCAGCCCGATGATCGTGGTGCCGTGCGGGATCGCGAGCTGGCCGGCGGCCTGCTGCGGGGAGGCGGAGGTGGCACGGAACGGTTCGGGGCCGTGTTCGGCCAGGGCATCCATGAAGCTCGGGGAGACGCCGAACCCCCGCCCTCCGGAGAGGGGCAGATCGGGCAAACCGGTCATTCGCCGCCTTTTTGGACGTAGGACTTGATGAACTCCTCGGCGTTCTCCTCCAGGACGGAATCGATCTCGTCGAGGATGTCGTCCATCTCCTCCTTCAGGGCCTCGCCCTTGGCGGTGGACTGGACCTGACCGGCGTCGTCGCCGTCGCCGCCTCCGCCTCCGCGCTTCTGGGTCTTGCGCTGTTCCTGTTCCTGCGGCACACCTGCTCCTTCCCCACCCGAACCAACCAGGAGCCCATTCTACCGGCGGGTGCCGTCAAGGCCGGGGAATCAGCTCTGGAGACGGTCGACCAGGGTCGCGGCGTCGGGGGCGTCGTTCAGGAGGGCGTCAACGTGCCCCCGGGTTCCCCGGAGGGGTTCGCGCATGGGAACGCGCTGGAGCACGTCGCGCCCCGTGTCGAAGATCAGCGAATCCCACGACGCGGCCACGATGGCCTCCGGGTACCGTTCGATGCACCGGCCCCGGAAGTAGGCCCTGGTGTCCTCCGGCGGTTCGAGCATGGCCCGGGTGACCTCCTCGTCGGTGGTCAGGCGCTCGACCTTCCCGGTGGCCGCCAGGCGCTGGTACAGGCCCTTGTCCCGCCGGACGTCGTGGTACTGGAGGTCCACCAGGCGGAGCTTGGGATCGTTCCAGGCCAGGCCGTCGCGTTCCCGGTAGCCCTCCAGGACGCGGTACTTGGCCACCCAGTCCAGCTCCCGGTGCAGGGACAGCGGGTCGTCCTCCAGGGCCGTGAGGACGGCCTCCCACCGCTGCAGGACCTCGAGGTTCGCCGGGGTCGCGTCGCGCTCCTCGACGTACTTCTTCGCGTGGTCCAGGTACTCCCACTGGAGCTGTATCGCGGTGACCCGGCGCCCGTCGAGGAGGCGGACCGTGGCCCGGCACGTCACGTCCCACGAGACCTCGTGCAGCGCCTGCACGGGCTGGTCGATCGAGAGCTCCGGCAGGAACTCGTCCTCGATCATCTTCAGCACGATCCCGGTGGACCCCACCTTGATGAACGTGGCCACCTCGCACAGGTTCGCGTCGCCGATGATGCAGTGGAGGCGCCGGTACCGCTCCGGGTCGGCGTGGGGCTCGTCCCGGGTGTTGATGATGGGCCGCTTCAGCGTGGTCTCCAAACCCACCTCGGCCTCGAAGAAGTCGGCCCGCTGGCTGAGCTGGTAGCCGACGTTCGACCCCTGGGCCCGCGGTCCCTCCGCACCGACCTTCCCGGCCCCGGTGAACACCTGGCGGGTCACGAAGAACGGCGTGAGGTCCCGGACGATCCGCCCGAACGGCGTGGCGCGGTCCACCAGGTAGTTCTCGTGGGTTCCGTACGAGTTCCCCTTGCCGTCGGTGTTGTTCTTGTAGATGGCCAGGCGGGCCCCCGGCGGCAGGATCGACTGGACCTCCTGCAGGGAGCGCTCCAGGATCCGTTCGCCGGCCTTGTCGTGCACCACCAGGTCCCGCGGCGTGGCGCACTCCGGCGTGGAGTACTCGGGGTGGGCATGGTCCACGTAGTAGCGGGCGCCGTTCGGCAGGATCACGTTGGCCAGGCCCAGATCCTCATCGGCCGGCTCACGGGCCTGGACCGGTTCGAACCCTCGCGCGTCGCGGAGCGGGGACTCCTGCTCGTAGTCCCATCGGATCCGGCGGAGGGCTCCCGCGAACGTGTTGATGAGGAGCGACGAGGACAGCACGGGGTTGAACTCCGCCGAACCGGGCGCCGAGATGCCGTACTCGGTCTCGATCCCCATGACCTTGTCGATCGCCATCGCATGGAGGGTACTACCCGCCCCCTCACGGAACGCAAGGGCCGTTCGCCTGGATTGCCTCGCGCCGGGGCGCCCGGATGGGTATGTACGTGGGTGACGGGAGGAACATGTGCCGACGCATCAGGGCCACGACGCTCGCGCTGGGGGTGCTCATGGCCGCGTGCAGCGGGGGTGACGCGAAAGAGTCTCCGTCGCCGCAACCCACGCTGGTCACCAGGCCCTCCCCCACGCCCACCATCCCGTCGCCCATCGGAACCGCCGACGTGGCCCGGTGGGCGAAGGCCGTGGGGGACGCCATGGACCCGTTTCTCCAGGACCTCCAGGCGGCATTCGACGCGGTGAAGGCCCGGGACCTCGACGCGCTGGGAACCGCGCTGCGCCACATCCCGGACGACGTCCACGAGGCCATCCGGCGCATCGACGCGTCGGGCCCGGCGCCTCCCGGCCTGCAGGACGAGGTCGACCACCTGCGAGGGCTGCTCCACCAGACCGAGCGGCTGATCCCGAGCCTCCAGGCAGACTGCCTCCACTCCCCCGGCCTGCCCTGCGCCGCCGACGTGGCTCAACTGGCGGACATCACCGCACAGATCATCGACGTCCTGAAGCCCCTCGGCATCGACGTGAACATCCGCGTCGAGCTGTAGCGGCGCCTGCGAGTGCGACCTACAGGTACTGGCCGGAGTTGATGCGTTCGACCTGGCGGCCCGACTTGCCCTCTTCGCCCTCGGCGAGGAGGGTCCGGACGTAGACGATCCGCTCGCCCTTCTTGCCGGAGATGCGGGCCCAGTCGTCCGGGTTCGTCGTGTTCGGGAGGTCCTCGTTCTCCTTGAACTCGTCCCGGATGGCCTGGACCAGGTCGTCGATCTTGATGCCCTTCTGCCCGGACTGGAGGAACCGCTTGATGGCCTCCTTCTTGGCCCGGGCCACGATGTTCTCGATCATCGCGCCGGAATTGAAGTCCTTGAAGTACAGGATCTCCTTGTCGCCGGACTGGTACGTGACCTCCAGGAACCGGTTCTCGTCCGACGGCGCGTACATCCGCTCCACCGTGGTCTCGATCATCCGGGCGATGGCCTTGGGCTTGTCGCCCCCCGACGACTGGACGTCGTCGGGGTGGATCGGGACCTCCGGGTTGAGGTACTTCGACATGATGTCGCCCGCGGCCGCCTGGTCCGGTCGCTCGATCTTGATCTTCACGTCGAGCCGCCCGGGCCGCAGGATGGCCGGGTCGATCATGTCCTCGCGGTTCGAGGCCCCGATCACGATGACGTTCTTCAGCGACTCCACGCCGTCGATCTCCGACAGCAGCTGGGGGACGATGGTGTTCTCCACGTCGGAGGAGATCCCCGAGCCCCGCGTCCGGAAGAGCGAGTCCATCTCGTCGAAGAACACGATCACGGGGAAGCCCTCGTCGGACTTCTCCTTGGCTCGCTGGAAGATCATCCGGATCTGCCGCTCGGTCTCGCCGACGTACTTGTTCAACAGCTCCGGGCCCTTCACGTTCAGGAAGTACGAGTGGGCGTCGGCCCGGCCGGTCTTGTTCGCCACCTGTTCGGCCAGCGACTTGGCCACGGCCTTCGCGATGAGGGTCTTGCCGCATCCCGGGGGCCCGTACAGCAGCACGCCCTTCGGCGGCTTCAGCTGGTGCTCGTGGAACAGCTCCGAGTACAGGAACGGCAGCTCCACGGCGTCGCGGATGGCCTCGATCTGCCCGGTGAGGCCCCCGATGTCCTCGTAGGAGATGTTCGGGATCTCCTCGAGGACCAGCTCCTCGATCTCCTGCTTCGGGAGCTTCTCCAGGACGTGGCCCGAGCGGGGGTCGAGCAGGAGGGAGTCGCCCACGCGGATGACCTGGTCGCGCAGCGCCTCCGAGAGCATCGCCACCTGGGACTCGTCGCCCCGGCCGATCACGATCACGCGTTCGTCGTCGACGTGCTCCTTGACCGTCACGACCTCGCCCTGGCGGTCCTGGTCCAGGATCTCCACGACGTTGAGGGCCTCGTTGAGGATGACCTCCACGCCCTTGCGCAGGCGGTCCCGCTCCAGCGAGGGGTCCACCGAGACGCGCATCTTCCGGCCGGCGGTGAACACGTCGGCCACGGAATCCTCGTCCTCCACCATGGCCAGGAACACGCCGAACGTGGCCGGCGGCTGGGTGAGCTTCTCGACCTCCTCCTTGAGCGCCTCGATCTTGTCGCGCTCGGCCTTCATCACCGTCACGAGCTTCTCGTTCTGGGCGAGGGCCCTGGACAGGTCGGCGCGGGTCTGGACCAGCTTCTCCTCGAGGATCTTCACCTGGCGTGGGGCGTTCGACAGGCGCCGACGCAACAGGGCCACCTCGTCCTCCAGGAACTTGATCTGGGTCTCGAGCTCGTGCCGTTCCTTCTCGTACTGCTCGAACTGCTCTCGAGAGTCCTGGGGCATCGTCGCAACCTCCTGCCGCCCGAGTGTATCCGGTCTGCCTCCGATCTTCGGTACGCGCCGCTCGGGGCTGTACCCCGTTCTACGGGGTTTCACCGCCCGCGGGGTGGAGCCCTTCGGGCCCGTCCGGTGCGACCTCGGGCGGATCGGGGTCCCGGAGGTCCTCCGGCGCGATGGCGTCGGCCCGCGGGCCTCCAGGCCCGTAGCGGCCCACCGTGATGAAGCCCGTGTGGCCCACCATGCGGTGATCGGGGCGGACGCTGCGCTCGGTGACGAACCAGGACCGGAGCATCAGCTCGAACGTCTCCACCTGCTGGAACTCGTGGTCACGGAGGGCCAGGGCCAGCGTCTGGATCTGGATCGTCGTGGGGAGGTAGGCGCACAAGATGCCGCCCGGCTCGAGGACCTCGGTGACGGCCTCGAGCACCCCCCACGGCTCCGGCATGTCCAGGATCACCCGGTCGAACCGCTCGCCGGTCTCCGTGACCTCCCGGAGGTCGCCGCTGCGCATGGACAGGTTCGCCGGCTGCTTGCCGAAGAACATCTCCACGTTCGCCGCGGCCTTGTCCTGGAACTCCGGCCGGAGCTCGTACGTGGTGACACCGCCCTCGGGGCCCACCGCGCGGCACAGGGCCAGGGTCAGCGCGCCGGACCCCGTTCCGGCCTCGAGGACGCGCGAGCCCGGCCCGATGTCCGCGTGCATCAGGATCGCCGCGAGGTCTTTCGGGTACACCACCTGCGCGCCGCGGGGCATCTTCAGCACGAAGTCGACCAGGCGGGGCCGGAACACCTGGAGCGCCGCGCCCTTCGAGGTGTTCAGGACCAGGCCCTCGTCGCGGCCGATGATGTCCGCGAACGGCACGTGCCCCCCGTGGAAGTGGAACTCGCGGTCGGGCTGGAGCCGGACCAGGTACCGCCGCCCCCGCGCATCGAGCAGGAGCACGCGTTCCCCCGGTTCGAACGGCGCGCTCACGTCGGCTCAGCTTCCCATCGTCAGGGCCGCCGGCGCGCCGCCGTACAGCTCGGCCGGGAGGACCTCCTCGGACAGCTCGCCGGCCACCTGGCGGTCGCTCTCCGACTTCTCGGGGGGCGCGCCGAGTCGCTCCCCCAGGACCTGGGCCCGGGCCCGGCAGAACGCGCAGAACCGGCCGGTGGTGGGCTGCCCGCACCGTTCGCACGGCGACAGCTCCGCTGTGTCCTCGTGCTTGAACAGCGGCGCCGCCCGATCGATGTATCCCAGCAGGAACTGGGCCTTGGTCCCGGGGCTCGTCCGCTCGAGCTGGTTCATCGCGGCCTTGTACCGGAGCTGGGTGTTCCCGCCGACCAGCGGGCACTCCTCCACCACATAGTCGATCCCGCGCAGGAACGCGTACGCGGCGGTCTCCAGCTCGGACAGCCGGATCAGCGGTTTGACCTTCTTCACCATGCCCTCGCGCGACGGGAGGACCGGGAACTGCCGGGCGATGTACTCGGTCTGCCACCGAAGCGTGTTCCCGAGCAGCGTGGCAGCCTCGTCGTCCAGGTTGTGGCCGGTGGCCACCACGTCGAACCCGTGGTCCAGGGCCACCCGGTTGAACACGTACCGCTTCGAGAGGCCGCACACGGCGCACGTGGACCGGGACCCCTTCTTGCCGGCGGTGGGGATGTCGTAGCCGTACTCGCCGCGGAGGTCCACGTCGATGAGGTCCGCTTCGTGTTCGTCGGCGAAGGCCTTCGTGACAACGCGGGAGCGCTCCGAGTACTCGCCGATCCCGAGCCCCAGGTACATCCCGGCGGCCCGGTATCCCAGATCGAGGAGGATCTCCCACAGCCCCAGGGAGTCCTTGCCGCCAGAGACGGCGACCATGATCCGTTCGTCCGGCCCGAACATCCGGTGCGACTTGATGGAGCGCTTCACCGTCTCGTGCACGTGGTGCACGAAGCACTCCTGGCAGAAGGCGGCGTTGTGCCGCCTGACCTCCACCACGGCCGGCCCCCGGCACCGCCGGCACCTCATTCTTCAATCCCCCCCGAGCCCCCGGAGATCACCGGGCGGACCTCGATCTCATCACCGTCGTCCAGCCGTTCCTCCCGGGTGACCAGCGCCTTGTCTCGGATCACCAGCACGGTGTCCGGATCGATGCCCAGCTCGGCCAGCACGTCCCGCACCCGCCGAGGTCCGCCGACCGATACCTCGCGATCCGGATTCCGCAGTCGAACCTTCACCCAGAAGAGGCTAGCGCAGCCGGCGAGACCCAACCGACCGGCTCGCCATCCATGACCGGAAGCTGCTTCGCTACGGCGAGGCGGTGGGGAGGGGCCGGACGCCGAGGGTGACGTGGTAGGTCTGGTCGGAGCCGTCCTGGTGGACGACCGTGACGTTGGCGTCGTCGCCCGGGTGGTGGGCCAGGATGAGCTCGCCGAGCCTCTCGGAGCCGTCCACGGCCTGGTCGTCGAACTTCACGATCACGTCGCCGGAGTCGATCCCGGCGTCCTCGGCGGGACCCTTGGGCGCGACGTCGATGACGAACGCGCCGGAGTCGACCGTGAGGTTCTCCTGCTGTTCGATCAGCGGCGTGACCGTGGTGGTGGTCACCCCCAGGAACGCGAGCGGCGCGGAGGGGTTCTGCACCGCGTGTTCGATCGTGGGCTTCGCGGCGTCGATCGAGATGGCGAACCCGATGTTCTCCGCCTGCTGGGCGCCGGCGGTGTTGATCCCCACCACCTGGCCCTGGAGGTTCACCAACGGTCCGCCGGAGTTCCCGGGGTTGATGGCCGCGTCGGTCTGGATGACGTGGGTGTAGCTCCTCGACCCGCCTGAGGCATTGGGATCGGCGGCCTTCACCTCGCGGTCGAGCGCAGACACGATCCCGCTGGTGACCGTGGGGCCTCCGCTCAGCGCGAGCGCGTAGCCCACCGCCACGACGCGCTGCCCCAGCTCCAGTTGCGCGGAGTCGCCCATCCGCACCGTGGGCAGTCCGGTGGCGTCCACCTTCAGGACGGCCAGGTCGGCCTCCGAGTCGCCCCCGATGACCCGGGCCTCGAAGGTCCTGGTGGGCTCGGTCGACGTGGTGACCGTGATCCGCTGAGCTCCTTCCACCACATGGAAGTTCGTCACGACGATGCCGTCCGAGCGGATGACGAACCCGGTGCCGACGCCTCGCCCCTGCTGCGAGCCGCCGAGGGGGTTCGGCTCGAGCAGGTTCGTCGTGACGTTCACCACGGCGGGGAGCACCCGATGGACCACCTGGACCACCGGCTCGGCGTTGGGGTCCTCCGGCGGGAGCGGCGACAGCGACGGCGGCGTCGGGATGGTCGGGACCGGCGTGGTGGCCGGGGCGGTGGACTTCGACGCCTTGCCGGACCCCCAGGTCCTGAATGCGGGCGAGGACCCCGAGGAGCTGGTGACCGTGGCGCACCCGGTGGCCACCGCGGCCAGAACTCCGATCGCAATGAGGAGTCGTTTCATCACCTACATATTCGCCGCCGGCGCCGGAAACGACCCGTCTCTTCAGCGAACCTTCAGCAACTTCGTTCCCCGGACGGGTCTCGCCCAGACGGGAGGGGCCACCCCGGTCGGTTCAGAACCCGGAACGCGGGGCCGTCTCTAGCATGACGGAACGAGGATCTCGGGATCGACGATCTCGGGCGGCCCGGGAATCAGTCGGACCCCACCGAGGTGCGGGATGTTCAGCATGCGGAACGCGGACCAGTCGCCGCCCCGTCCCGCCAGGTACGCGGCCACCAGCGGCGCCTCGTGTGAGACGCCGAGGACGACCCCGTCCGGATGGCGATCCGCTGCCTCCTCGGCCCACGCGGTCACCCGGCCCGCGGCCTCGTCCAGGGGATCGTCGTTGCCCTTCGCCGCGGGATCGGCATAGACGGCGAGCAGCTCCGGGTCCGTCATGGCCTCGGCCCATGGCCGGCCGAACCACCGGGCAAGACCACCCCACTCGATGAGCCGCGCGTCGGTTCGGACCTCCAGGCCGCGGGGCTCGGCCAGGGCCCGGGCCGTCTCCTGAGCCCGGGTCAACGGGCTCGCATCCACCGCCACGATGTTGGAGTTGCGAAGGGCCTCACCCAGCGTCCGCGCGGCCGCCATGCCGTCCGCCGCCAGCGGGAACCCGTCCAGCCGGCCGTACATGAGGTGATCTGGGTTCTCCACTGTCGCATGGCGGATCCCGACGACGGCAGCCATGGCCCGCGATGGTACCGGGGTCCGTCCGGTCGGTGGTCCCGACCCTCTGTGCCCCGCTCAGGCGATGGGCGCATGGCCGGAGCATCGTACGGGCGGTCACCCCGGAAAGCCCGGCCCGACCCGGTCCTTTCCCTGGGTTCGCGCCAGCCGCGGGGCTACGCTTGACCCGACGTGGACGAGCGGGTGCTGGTGGTGGAGGACGACGCGTCGATCCGGGAGACGGTCGCGCTCGGGCTGGGGCGGGCGGGGCTCCGGGTGACCACGGCCGGGGACGGGCGGGAGGGGCTGATGCGGGCCCGGAACGACCCGTTCGACGCCGTGATCCTCGACGTCATGCTGCCCTCGCTCGACGGGTTCGAGATCCTCCGCGAGATCCGGAAGGACAGCCGGATCCCCGTGATCATGCTCACCGCCCGCACCGACACCACCGACGTCGTCGTCGGCCTCGAGCTCGGAGCCGACGACTACGTGACGAAGCCGTTCGAGCTGCCGGAGCTGGTGGCCAGGGTCCGGGCGGTCCTCCGGCGAGCCGCGCCGGAGCGCGAGGAGCCGGTGCTGCAGGTCGGCGACCTCCAGGTGGACCCGACCGGCTTCGTGGCCAGTCGCGGCGGCCGGCCCCTCGATCTCACCGCCACCGAGTTCCGGCTCCTCCTGGAGCTGGCCCGGCACCCCGGCCGGGTCCTCACCCGGGAGATCCTGCTGGCGCGGGTGTGGAACTACGACTACCTGGGCGACTCCCGGCTGGTGGACGTGGCCGTGCAGCGCCTCCGGGCCAAGGTCGAACCGGATCCGGCCAACCCCACGACGATCCGGACCATCCGGGGCGTCGGCTACCGGCTCGAACGCCCTGGCGCGGAGCCCGGCGAGGAGTAGCCGGATGCCGCGCCGCATCGCCGCCCCCACCCGCCTCCGCCGGCGGATCTTCGTCTCGTTCGTCCTGGTGGCCGGGCTCTCCGCGGGCACCCTCGCCATGGGGTCGTTCCTGCTGGTCCGGCAGTCCCGCCTGGACGACTCGGTAGACCGGTCCGTCCACCTGGCCCAGCAGGACGTGGAGTTCGCCCGCCAGAACCTCCCGTCCGATCCGACGACCGAGGACGTCAAGAACCGGCTGCTCGACTTCTTCGCCACCGGGGGGATCGCGACGGTGGCGCTTGTGGATGGCGAGACAGTGGCGTCGCCCTCGAGCCTGCTGTCGTTCCGGCCTCCATCCGATCTCCAAGCACTCGTTGAGGACGGTCAGATCGCCTACGAACGGGAGACGGTGCTCGGCCACCCCTCGCTGGTGGTGGGGGGACCGGTGACCAACCGGGACGTCCAGCTGTACTTCGTGTTCGACGAATCCGGGCTCCGGGACGACCTCCAGCAGCTGGCCGTCGTCCTGGGAGCCGGGTGGGTCCTCGCCGTGCTGCTGGCGGCGCTGGCCGGGCTGCTGCTGGCCCGGCGGACCCTCGGCCCGGTGGCCCGGGCCAGCCGGGCCGCGCGATCGATGGCTGAGGGACTGCTCGACACCCGGCTGCCGGTGGAGACCGACGACGAGTTCGGGGCCTGGGCGGCCTCGTTCAACGAGATGGCCGCGGCCCTGGAGGCCAAGATCGCGGCGCTGTCCGAGGCCCGCGAACGGGAGCGGCGGTTCACCTCGGACGTGGCCCACGAGCTCCGCACGCCGCTGTCGGCGCTGGTCGGCGAGGCGTCACTCCTGCGCGAGCACCTCGACGACCTCCCGGACGGGGCCCGGCGGCCGGCCGAGCTCCTGGTCGCCGACGTGGCCCGCCTCCGCAAGCTGGTGGAGGACCTCATGGAGATCTCCCGGTTCGACGCCGGGCGCCAGACGGTCCGGGCCGAGCCCCTCGACCTGGGCTCGTTGGTGGAGGCCACCATCCGCTCGCGGGGATGGGACGACCGCGTGCGCGTCGAGGCCCAGGAGGTCGTGGTGGTCTCCGACCGCCGGCGCCTGGAGCGGATCGTGGCGAACCTGACCGGCAACGCCGTCGAGCACGGGGGCCGGGACGTCGCGGTCCGGGTGGGCAGGGACGGCGTCGGGGCGTTCGTGGAGGTCACCGACCACGGCCCGGGCATCCGCCCCCAGGACCTGCCCCACCTGTTCGAACGGTTCTACAAGGCCGACCGCTCCAGGACCGGCCCGGGGAGCGGCCTGGGCCTCGCCATCGCCCTGGAGAACGCCCACCTGCTGGGGGGCGACATCCAGGTGGCCAGCGAGCCCGGGGTGGGGTCGCGGTTCACGCTCCGGATGCCCGCGATCGTCGTTGCGGACCTGTTACCCGGCCGAGAGGACCACGTTGCGGCGCCCCCCGAGGATGGATCACGACCGAGAGAAAGGAGTGAGCCGTGAAGCGTCTCGTCGTGATCCTGGGAGTCCTGGCCCTGGTGGCCGCCGGCTGCGCGAAGCACCGGGCCGTGGGGGTCGGCCCGGCCGACACCTCCACACCCACGCCCCCCGATACCACCTCCCCCATCCCCGAGCCGTCGAACAGCGCCCCGCCCACCGCCCGGCCCAGCCCCACCGACACGCAGACGTCGCCCACACCGGCGAGCACCGTCACGTACGAGGTGTGGTTCGCCGGCGACGACTCGAGCCTGTTCCTGGTCCATCGGACCGAACCGGCCACCGAGGCCGTGGGACGGGCCTCCCTGACCGCCCTGCTCGGGGGACCGAGCGGCGAGGAGTCCGACGCCGGGGTCGGCACCCAGGTCCCGCCGGGAACGAGCCTCGTGGACCTGTCGATCTCCAGCGGGGAGGCCACCGTGAACCTGTCGAACGAGTACTTCTCGGGCGGCAGCGCGGTCTCGGAGTGGACACGGCTGGGCCAGGTCGTGTGCACGATCGACCAGTTCCGGTCGGTGGACGCCGTGACCATCCAGCTGGAGGGCGATCCGATCAAGACGTTCGACATCCAGGGGCGGGCCCTCCACCGGCCATGGCAGTGCGGGGACTTCGAGCAGATCCTGCCCGCCATCGTCGTGGAGGAGCCGGGCATCGGGCAGACCGTGTCCAGCCCGTTCACGGTGTCCGGGACGGCGAACGTGTTCGAGGCCACCGTGAGCTACCGCCTCCTCGACGACGGCGGGAACGAGGTCGCCTCGGGGTTCGTCACGGCCACCTGCGGCACCGGCTGCCGGGGCGATTACACGGACGACATCTCGTACACCGTCGACCACGCCCAGCCGGGGACGCTCGAGGTGTTCGAGGAGAGCGCTGAGAACGGCCAGCCCATCAACATGGTGAGGATCCCGCTGAGCCTGGAGCCGTAGGCACCGCCACGTGCCCCCGAAGGCAGGAGGGCGGGACCCGATTCGTCCGGTCCCGCCCTTCTCGCTTGTCGCGCTCCAGGGGCTACAGGGTCGCGTCGAACGCCTCCGCGGCGTCCACCGTCCGGTTGATCACCAGGATCGTGAGCTCGTTCGCCTCCGTGGGGCCGGCCATCGAGTACGAGGCGACGCTGTACAGCTTCGTCCCCGCTCCGAACCCGGCGAAGTCCCCCACGGGCGCCTTCAGCAGGATCACGTTCTGGCGAACGATGATCTTGCCCGTCACGTGGTAGGCGGCGTCGGTGTGGTAGCCGGCCCCGCTGACCGCATCGTTCGCGGGGTTGATGAGCTGGTCGTTCGCATCGAGTTTGCCCCCGAAGAACCGCAGGGGCTGCCCCGGCGTGAACTCGGCGGACATGTGATAGATGTCCGAGCCCGTCGAGAAGCGCAGCACGTACTGCAGGCGCTCGGCGGCCGGGTCCGTGCTCCCCGCGGCCGAGGAGGCCGCGTTGAACTGGGTCAGCGCCGCGCCCATCTTGGCCAGGCTCGCGTCCTGGAGCCGGATCCGCCCGACCAGGAACCCGTTGGAGAGGCGGAGCGACTCGTGCGTGATGTCGAGGCCGGGCATGTTCGTGGCGTTCTTCACGTTCGGCCACGTGGCGTCCCCGCCCACGTCGCCCCGCTCCGGCGTGGACGAGACCGACACCGAGAGGCTGGGCTTCGCCGTGAGCAACCCCGGGCCCTGCACCAGCTTCGCGAAGTGGACGAACGGCGACTGCTTGGGGTCCGCCGGCGTGGAGCCCTCGCCGAACCGGCTGTTGTTGTCACTGAACACCACGCCGATGCGGCCGTCCTTGTCGACGCCGAGGTCGATCATGTCGAGCAGCGAGCGGTCCTGGGCCGGGACGGTGGCCGCGCACGTGGTGCCGCTGGTGCACACGTTGCCCCGGTGGATCGAGCGGTGGCTGACCAGGCCCGTGGAGATCACGGCCGGCCCGGTCTGCTGGAGTGCGTTCGTGATCACGGCGCCGTACGTCTGCCACCTGGTGGCGGGGACGCAGTTCGCGGGGTCGCCGGCGTCGCAGGTCGCCGTGGTGCCGATGTAGGTGATCCCGATCCGGCCGGCGCCGCCGCCGATGACCTCCGGGAACAGCGCGATCGTCACCGACGGCAGGTCCACCCGGACCTTCGGCGTCCAGAACGACCCCGGCCGTCCCCCGATCAGTGGGTTGTTCGCCCTGTCGTCGATCGGCGAGGCGCTGTAGTACATCACCCCACCGGTGGACCACACGGCGTAGGCGTTCCCGTGGTTGTCGAGCGACAGCCACGGGAAGATCGTCGGGTTGTCGCCGTTCACCAGGTTGTCCTGCCAGTTCGTGGGGAGCTGGTAGCCCGATGCCTGGGCCGTGGCCACGATGTAATGGCTCACCCCCAGCGGGTGGCCCGTGAACGACCGGTACGGCTGGTAGATCCACCCGTGCCCCGGGCCGTCCGTGTTGTCCACCCGCATCTGCCCGCTCTGGGACACGAACTGGAGCTGGGTGACGGGCTGCGGGATGGGCTGCCCGTTCTGGTCGATGCCCTCGACGAACTGCCCCGCCCCCGGCACGTGGTAGGCCAGGAACGCCTCGATGGTGCTCCCATTCACCTGGTAGGCGGAGCTGTTGTCGGTGGCCGCCAGCCACTGGCGGTCGACGCCCGTGGCGCCGTTGGACACGGCGAACTGCCTGGCCACCGGGAACGAGTCGCCGTGGTCGATCGAGCTGCTCTCGGACTCCTGGGCCAGCGACTCCTGGTCGGCGAAGAACACGTGTCCGTTCTTCGGGTTCACGTCGGTCTCGGTGTCCCCGCCGCCGCCCGTCGCGCAGTTCGGCCGGCTCCGCTCGGCGCACGTCAGGTCGATGAGGAGGCGGAAGCTCTTGCCGCCGTCGGTGGATCGGTTGAGCTGGCCGGTGTTCGACCGGGAGGACAGCGGCCAGTCCACGAAGATGCGGTTGGGGTTGATGGCCCCGGACAGGGAGTCCTTCCGGGGACGCTCCATGGTGGTCTGGGGCTCGCCCCCCAGGAAGTTCGCCGAGACGACCGTGGCCGGCGCGAACGAGACCTGGGTGTTCGAGAACGTGGCCCCGCCGAAGACGCCGCCCGCCTGCGAGGTGAAGGTGGCCGAGCCGTCGTACCCGGAGTTCGCCACCGCGAAGTACACGACCCGGACGTAGTAATTGCCCTGGGCGCTCGGCACGAACACGTTCTCGGTCAGCGTCCCCTCGGCGGCGGCGTGGTTGACCTCCTGCGTGTGGGCCGCGTCGGAGTACACGTACAGGTCGAAGTCGTTGGCGGGGACGGTGGTGGTGACGTCGAAGGTCACGCCGCCAGAATGGCCGGTCCAGTACCCCGCGGGGATGCTCACCGTGAGCGTGTAGTCGTCGCAGAAGGCCCCGGTGTCGTGGCACTCGGCGTCGGACGGTCCCTGGGTGACCGCGCTCTGCACGGGACCCGTCCAGGACGTGTTCGGCGACGCCGGGCTCACCGTGCCGTTCGACGGCGTGGATGCCTGGCTCACCCCGACTCCGGCCATGGCCAGGGCCAGAACGGCGGCAAGGGCCAATACCCGAGGTCGGCTTGCGGAACGTGGGCGCATGTGGTTCCCCCTCTCGTGGGCGTGCCAGGCCCATGTACCCGGAGGGCAACCGCCCCAAACAGCCCCCGGCTGCGGCGGGCCGCCCGCTGCTACTCTTTGGCACTCATGGGTGATTTCAAGGAAGTCCGCTACGAGCGGCTGTTCGTCAAGACCCCGGGCACGGACAAGCTCCGCAAGACCGCCGCGGGGAGGCTCCAGCACCTGCTGAACGACGGATGGCGGGAGATCGAGCGGTCCCAGACCGGCGACTACATGAGGGTCCGCCTGGAGCGCGCCGGCCACGTCCCCCGGAACGTGAAGATCAAGGAGGCCCCGGCGCCGGCCCCCCGCGAACGACGCGGGCGCGGGTTCGGCTTCGGCGGACCCGGTGGTGGCGGCGGTCGTGGCGGTCCCGGCGGTGGCCGGGGAGGCTTCGGCGGTCCCGGTGGCGGTCGTGGTGGTCCCGGCGGCGGCCGTGGGGCCCCCGGCGCTCCCGGCGGCGGTCCTCCCGGCGCCGGCGCTCCGCGCTAGAGCCGATTCCCGGCGGCTGGTTCCCTGCCGCTCTCACCGCGCGAACCGTTCCCGGCACGACGAAGGGGCCACCCGCCGGTGACCCCTTCGCTGTCGTCGTTTCGGCGGCGGGGGCGCCCTCGCACGCGGGACGCCGCGCCGTCTCGCCTAGCCGATCGGCCGTACGTTCGCCGCCTGGGGACCCTTCTGTCCCTGGGTCACGTCGAACTCGACCTTCTGGTTCTCCTCCAGGTTCCGGTACCCAGCCCCCGCGATCGCGGAGAAGTGCACGAACACGTCGGGTCCGCCCTCCTGGGAGATGAAGCCGTACCCCTTCTCGGAGTTGAACCACTTCACGACGCCGGTTGCCATTCTGCAATCCCCTCCTTTCCCGGCCCGCCCGGACTCGCGGCCCGGCGGCCTGGGCCCACATGGGCCCGTGAGGGAACTGCTCGAACAACCTGTGCCTTGCCGAACCCTCGATTGCGGACTATAGCAGCCCCTCCCGACACCCTGTTCCCAGCCGGACGGGGCCTCGCCCGGGCACGATTCGAGACGTTCCTGTCCCACCGCGACGGGCAAGCTGCCCCGGGCGCTCAAGGATTCGCTCCCCGGTCCCGACACCTATCTTGCGATGTACAACGACACGCTGTGCTCCCAGTGCGGACTCACCCTCGCGGCGATCGCCCTGCTGGCCGGAGTGGTTCGGGACATGCGCCGGCATCGGGCCAACGACGGCACCTGGCGGGCGGAGATCTGTCCGCACTGCGGTGAGGTCACTGGCGTGCACGACGACAAGGAGGGCTGGGCCCTGGGACACCGCGCCCCGGTCGTCCAGCCCGAGATCCACCGCGCGTTCGTCTCCGTTCCGTAGCGGCCTGCCCCCTTCCGGCTCGGGTGTGACCTGCGCCCTGGCCTGTGGTGCCGGCTCCCTGCCACAATGGAGGGTGTGAGCACCACCGCGCCCGTGGAGGTCGATCGCCCGTCCGGCGACGAGGTCGCGATCCCGGACCGCCCGTGGGTGGTCATCGTGTGGAACGACCCCATCAACCTGATGTCGTACGTGACGTTCGTGTTCCAGAAGCTGTTCGGCTATCCCCGGTCCAAGGCCGAGCGCCTGATGCTCGACGTCCACCACAAGGGCCGGGCCGCGGTGTCCTCCGGGAACCGCGAGAAGGCCGAGTTCGATGTCTCCCGGCTCCACGCCCACGGGCTGTGGGCCACGATGCAGAAGGACTGACCGATCGACCGTCGGTCCCTGAACCTGGACGCCCGGGTCCGCCGGACCCGGCGGGGCGACTACGAGCTGCGGGTCCCCGAACCCGAGCGCGTCGTGCTCCGCAAGCTGGCCGGCGAGCTGGAGGAGATGCTCCCCGGCGACGACCCCGCCCTGGAGCGGGTGTTCCCCCCCGCCTACCCCGACGATCCCCTGGCCAACGAGGAATACGAGCACCTCGTGCGGGACGACCTGGTGGCCCAGCGGGTGGAGGCCGTCCGGACGTTCCGGCGGACACTCGACGCCCAGCGGATCAGCGAGGACGAGCTGGTGGCGTGGATGAGCTCGATCAACGACATCCGCCTGGTCCTGGGCACCAAGCTGGAGGTCACCGAGGAGACCAACTTCCGCGACCTCGACGAGGACGCCCCCGATGCCTACCACCACGCGATCTACCACTACCTGGGGTGGCTGGAGGAGCAGATCGTCGAGGCCCTGGCCGCGACCCTCGAGCACCCCGGACCGGGCCGGGGGAAGAAGCGCGAACGGTGAGGACCGCCCGCCGGGCCGACACCCTCCGCCGGCCATGGATCCTGGCGTTGGGGGACGCCGTCGCCATCGTCCTGTTCGCGGTGATCGGCCTGGCCAGCCACCGGGAGGGGGAGACCGCCGCCGGGCTGGTGCGCAACGCGGGCCCGGTCCTGGCCGGCTTCCTCGCCGCCGCCCTGGCGGTCGGGACCTACCGCCGCCCGGGGGTCCGGACGCTCGCCGCGGCCTGGATCCTCGGCGTCCCGGCCGGGGTCCTCCTGCGGGCCGCCATCCTCGGCCACGGCTACGGGACCAAGACCTTCACGTTCATGGCGGTGACCGTGATCGTCACCGGCCTGCTGCTGGCCGCCTGGCGCGGACTCCTCGAGCTGGCGCGACGGGCCGTGCCGTCCAGCGACTGAGCGTGTCAGGGGCGGACGGGAGGGTTCGGCGGTGCGGCAGGTCGGGGCCGGCCAGACCGACAAGGTCGAGGCCCTGAAGCGGGTGGCCCGCGTCGAGCGCGCGTTGGACCGGACCGTCTCGGAATCGCGTCAGGGGGACAGCGTGAACGAGCCCGAGATCCCGCCGTCCCGGCAGTCGAAGTCGCCGGCCACGCCGTCGGAGTCCGCCCGGGTCACCTGGACGGTGCACGAGCCGTCGCGCGAGGAGAACCCTCCCCCTCCGTCGAGCGCCACCACGAAGCTGTTCGACGTCGGATAGGACCCCACTCGGGCGGGGCCCGCGACGGTGAACGTCCGCCCGTCCCCCGACCAGCTGCCGTCCACCTCCCGGGTCTGGGGATCGAAGGTCGCCGTGGCCGTGACCAGATCGAAGCTGCCGCTCCGGGTCTGGACGCGAGCCTCCCCGTGCCCGAAGGATGACAGGACGTGCTCGTCGTTCGAGCATGCCGAACCGCCGACGGCGACCACGACGGCGCACAGCGCGGTCAGGCGGCGCGATCTCCGCAGATCCACCGGGCGAGTCTCCCGGCGGGTCCGATCGGTGTCAACGGGAGGGCCTCGAATCGCTCAGTAGTCGTCGGGGTCGTCGCCCTCGCGGGTGTTGTCGCCCTCCTTGGGGCCGGGGCCGGAGGGGCAGGGTTCCGTTCCCGTGTGGTCGCACACCAGCTCGCCCTTGTCCGGGTCCATCACGATCAGGCCGCCCTCGATGGCGATGTTCTGCGCATTCGGCTCCGCGGGGTTCGGCAGGCCGTTCTCGGCGAACGCCGAGTCGCACCGGGGCAGGCTCTCCGGCGTGGAGCTCGCACCGTGGTTCGGGTCCCAGCAGTTCCCCTCGCCGATGCCGTCCCAGAACAGGTCGGTGCCGTTGGGGGACTCGATCCCGCCGGGCCTGGTCATCCAGTTCCCCACGATGGTGTCGTACGTCGCGGTCGCGCCGCGATCCTCCACCTCGAGGGACGACAGCCCGATGCCCAGCGCGTGGTTGTTCCAGATCCAGTTCCCCCGGATCAGCGAGTGGTTGAACGACGCCATGACGATGCCGGTGCCGACCGGGGCGTGAATGGTGTCCCGCGTGAACCCGATGGGCTTCACGTTCGACTTCGGGGAGTACACGTTGAAGTTGTTGTTGTAGACGCGGTTCCCGACCATCCGGACGTGGCCCGGCGGGTAGTTCGGGTGGTCGGACTCGGCATCGACCACGATCCCGGTGGCGTTGTCGTACCAGTCGTTGTCGCGGAGCACGACGTAGTTGGCGTTCGTGCCGGAGAACCCCAGGACGTTGTGGTGGATCCGGCAGTTCTGCACGATCGTGTTGATGCGTCCGCTGTCCGGCGCGCCGCCCACGTAGATCCCGGAGTCTCCCCCGCCGACCGCCTCGCAGTTCTGGATGATCCCGTGGTCGGAGGCGAACCCGAACAGCTGGTACTCGCCGCTGTACTTCCCCGCCACGTCGTCGTACAGGTACGTGTCCGACTCGATCGTGTACAGGCCGTGCTCCACGGCGTGCTCCACCGTGAAGTTCCGGGCGATGAACCCGTTCGAACGGTCGACCCGGATCCCCACGTGCTTGCTGAACCCGGCGTCGATCACGACGTCGTCACGGTCGAACCCGGTGCCCTGCAACGTGATCGACGGCTTGCCGATGATCCCGACGAGGTTGATCGCGTTCGGGTGGGCCTTCTGGAAGTCGTAGGAGTACGTTCCGTCCGAGCCGTCGGCCGGGAGGTCGGGGGCCTTCCGGCTGGGGTACTCCTCGTACTCCCCCGGCATGACCAGGATGTCGCGGTGACCGGCCACGGCGTTCACCGCGGCCTGGATGTCGTGGAACCGGCACTGCGGCCACAGGACCGCGTTGAGCTTCCAGTTTGCCAGCCGGGCCTGCCAGTAGGAACGGGCCTCGCCCCGCGTGGCCGCGATCCGGTTCAGGTACGTCGAACGTTCCGAGGCGGTGGGCTCGCTGGAGGCCTTGCACACCACCACGTGCGGCTGGACACGGTCGACGTCCGGCCACGGCCCCGGCCGGGGCGGCGACTCCACCGACCGTTCGTTGTGGGCCGCCGCGGGGCCGGCGACCATCGTGAGGGCGGCCCCCACCAGGGCCACGGCGAGGACGGCTCGGAGCGTGCGCATCACGGGCAACCCCTCTTTCGGCGCGGGCGACCTCGCGCCCGGTGAGTCGGCGTTCGGTTCGGGTCCGGTATTCCCTCCACGGGGTCGGGCAAAACGAACCGCGCCGCTCCACCGCGGCGTCGGGTGGAGCGGCGCGTTCGCCGAACGAGTCGCCGTTCCCTGTTACGACGCCTTGCGGATGGCCTGGATCAGGTCCCACTTGCCCATGCGGGACCGGCCGGCGATGTTCTTGCGCTTGGCCGCCTGCACCTGCTTCGCGCTGGCCATGGCTGCATCTCCGGACATCTCGGTTGTCCTCGGAGGAACGTTCCCCGTTCCGTGCGGGGTTATCCTGTCTCGTCCGCGCCCCGGGCGTGGATGGCCCGGACGGCGTCGATGGTGTCGGCGTCCTCGGGGCGCTTGTCCGGCCGGTATCCCTTGATGCGGGCGAAGCGAAGCGCCAGTCCGGCCGGGTACCGCGTGCTGGCCTGCACGCCGTCGAATGCAACCTCCACGACGAGCTCCGGGCGAACGTACACGGTGTACGGGTCGCGGCCGGTCTCGATCTGCTGGAACCGTTCCGTCTGCCAGGCCAGGACGGCGTCGGTCATCCCCTTGAACGTCTTCCCCAGCATGACGAACCCACCCGAGGCCGGGTCCCGGGCCCCCAGATGGAGGTTCGACAACAAGCCGCGGCGCCGTCCGTGACCCCATTCCGCGGCCAGCACCACGAGGTCGAGGGTGTCGGCCCGCTTGACCTTCAGCCAGGTGGCCCCGCGCCGCCCGGCTTCGTACGGCGACCCCGGAGCCTTCACCATCACGCCCTCGTGACCCCGCTGGATGGCCTGTTCGAAGAACGCCTCCGCCTCCCCACGGTCGTCGGTCTCGATCCGGGGGATCCGGAGGCCCTCGGGGATCCGCGCGGCCATGGCCTCGAACCGGGCCCGTTCGGGTCGGTCCAGGAGGTCCTCCCCGTCGAGGTGCAGGCAGTCGAAGAAGAACGCCGACAGCGGGGTGGCGGCCCGGTGCCGTTCGACCTCCAGCTGCGAACCGAACCGGCTCATCGTCGACTGGAACCGGTGGGGCCGACCGGTGGCTCGGAGCGCGATGGCCTCGCCGTCCAGCACGACGGACCGCACCGGGAGGCCCAGGACGGACTCCACGACCTCGGGAACCCGGTCGGTGACGTCGGCGAGGTTCCGGGTGAAGGCGCGGACCTCGGAACCCAGCCGGTGGACCTGCAGCCTGGCGCCGTCGAGCTTCCACTCCATCGCGGCCGGCCCGCCGATCCGGGCCAGGGCGTCGGCGATGCCCTCGGCCGACTGGGCCAGCATGGGCTGGACGGGCCGGAGCACGGTGAGCCGGAACCGGGCCAGGCCGGCCGGGCCCTCGACCACCGCCGTTCGGGCCACCTGGGCCAGGTCTCCGGCGAGCATGGCCGCCCGCCGGACCTCCGCCGCGCCCACGCCCGACGCCCTGGCCACCGCCTCCACCATCAACCCCTCCAGGGCCCCCTGGCGGATCTCGCCGAGCATCAACCCCCGAAGGAAGGCCTGCTCCGGGGCCGTCGCCCGCGCCAGGAGGTCGTGCAGGATCGCCCTCCGCCGGGTCTGGGACCCCGAACCGGCGGTCGAACGGAGCTCCTCGAACGCCCGCTGGACCTCCAGGACCCGGAGCGTGGCGGTCGCGGCGGGGGGCGGAGGGTCCCGAAGCGAGGCCCACCCCACCCCGATGGTCCCGCCGGGGATGTCGCCCGACAGGTGGGCCACGGCGACCGGCACCTCGTCCGGAGAGGCATGCCCCAGCGCCTCGGCCAGGCGGGCCACCTTCTCCAACCGCTTCGGGGTGGCGGCCACGCCGACCGAGGCTCGCGCGATGTCCTCGAACAGCACGGGCCAGATTCTCCCCCTCCGAGGCCGCTTGGGCTCCGGCCGCCTCTCCTCGGCCACCGGCACGCACCTCGGGCCGTGAGGCGGAGGGCTACCCGGCGGGCTCGCCCCGGAGCCAGTCGGTGAGGGCGGTGACCCCCTGGAGCTGGGCGGCTCCTCCGCTCAGCCCGCCGAGGACCCCGTCGCTGCCGCGCATCATCGAGAGCTTGAACTTCTGCCCGTCGGTCGTCCTCAATACCAGCGTCAGGGCGGCCGCGTCCATCACGGCGGATGCCGCGTTGAAGTCCCCGCCGCCCGCCCCACCGAGCTCGGCCTTGGCCACGTCCGCCCGCCCCACCGAGCGGGCAGGTTTCTTCGGCTGGAGCTTCCGGTCGAGCGGTTGGAGGATGAGGCGCCGGTCGGTGACACCGATCGCGTAGAGCCCGCCGCTGAAGGTCTTCTGGAAGGTCGCGGCGGCCAGGCCCCGCAGTGTCTCCCCCGGTTCGAGCAGCCCCTCCAGCCCGGGCCGCACCATGGTGTCGAAGTCTCTCGCCATCGTCGTCAGCCCGCCAGGCGGCGCACCGCGTGGAGCTTGTTGTTCGCGTCGAGGGCGGCCACCTTGTAGCTCTCTGCCAGCGTCGGGTAGTTGAAGACCGCCCCGGTCAGGTAGTCGAGGGTCCCGCCGTTGCCCATCACGGCCTGCCCGATGTGCACCAGCTCGGTGGCGCCGGTCCCCAGCACGTGCACCCCCAGCAGCGTCCGGTCCTCCTGCGACACCAGGATCTTCAGCATGCCGTAGGAGTCTCCCAGGATCTGTCCCCGGGCCAGCTCGCGGTACCTCGAGATGCCCACCTCGTACGGGATGGCGGCATCGGTGAGCTCGGACTCGGTCCTGCCCACGAAGCTGATCTCGGGGATCGTGTAGATCCCGATCGGCAGGAGCTCCTGCATGTCCCGGACCTCCTGGCCCAGCGCGTCGAGCGCGGCGATGCGACCCTGCTCCATGGCCGTGGCCGCCAGGCTGGGGAACCCGATGACGTCGCCCACCGCGTAGATGTGGGGAGCGCTCGTCCGGAAGGTCCGGCCCACGGGGATCCGGCCCCGTTCGTCGACGGACAGCCCGGCCCGCTCCAGGTCCAGCCCTTCGGTGGCGCCCTCCCGGCCGGCCGAGTACAGCACGGCCTCCGCCGCGATGCGCTTGCCGCTGGCGAGCTCGATCAACGCCCCCTGGTCGAGCGATTCCACGGCGGTGACCTCCTCGCCCAGCCGGAACGTCACCCCGAGGTCCCGGAGCTGGTGCTGGAGCCCCTCCACGATCTCGTCGTCGCAGAATTCCAGGATCCTCCGGCGCATGTCCACCACCGTGACCTTGGTCCCCAGGGCCGCGAACATCGAGGCGTACTCGATCCCGATCACTCCGCCGCCCACCACCACCAGCGCTCCGGGGATCCGGTCCATCTCCACCAGGCCGTCGGAGTCGAACACGGTCCGGTCGTCGAATTCCACGGAGGGCGGCCGGGCCGGCTTCGTGCCGGAGGCGATCACGATGCTCTCCGCCGTGACCGGCCGTTCGCCCCCGTCCTTCCGCTCCACCACGACGGTGTGGGGATCGGCGAACCGGGCCGAGCCCTCGAGCAGGGTCACGTGGTTGCGGACCAGCTGGTCGCGGATGACGTCGATCTCCCGGCGGACCACGTCGTCGGCCCGGCCCCGGAGGTCCTCCATCGTGATGTCCTCCTTGAGCCGGTAGCTCTGCCCGTAGATCCCGCGCTGGCCCAGCCCCGTGAGATAGATCACCGCCTCGCGAAGCGTCTTCGACGGGATGGTCCCGCTCATCACGCACACCCCGCCGACCTGCCGCCGCTCCACGACCGCGGCCCGCTTCCCCAGCTTCGCCGCCTGGATCACCGCTCGCTGGCCGGCCGGCCCGCACCCGATCGCCAGGAGGTCGTAGTCGAACGTCACCACCGTCTCCTTCTCACAGGCCGACCGAGCACGACCAGACCGTAGGCCCACCTGGTCGGGGGCGCAACCGGTACGGTGCCGGCGATCGGACGCGTGATCGGAGCGAACGCGAGAATGGATCACCCCGACGAGAGGAGTCTTCGATGGAACAACGCCTGAGCCTGGTCACGCTCGGGGTCCGCGACCTCGAGCGGTCACGCCGGTTCTACGAGGCGCTGGGGTGGACGACCGGCGCCGCACCCGGTGACGACGTCGTGTTCTTCCAGGCGGGCTGCATGGTCGTGGCGCTGTGGGACCGAGCGAGCCTGGCGGAGGACAGCGGCGTCGAGGACGGGGGCGGGTGGGGCGGCGTGACGCTGGCCCACAACGTCCGGTCTCCCGCGGCTGTGGACGCGATCATCAGCCTGGCCCGGGCGTCGGGGGCGGAGATCCCCCGGGAGGGCGCCGAGAGGTTCTGGGGCGGGTACTCGGGGGTGTTCGTGGATCCCGACGGCCACCCGTGGGAGGTCGCGCACAACCCGGACTGGACCCTCCGCGACGACGGCTCGGTCAGCCTGCTCCCGTGATCACTCGCGATCGGCCCGCGACGGGCGGACGAGGAGCCGGCCGGGCGCCCCGTCAGTCTCCTCCGATCCCCGCCAGGTAGGCCTCGAACATCAAGTGGTCCTCCCGGCAGCAGTGCCGGTCGGACTCCTCGATCAGCTGTGGCACGGCCTGCCGGACCCGTCCGCGCGCCGCGGCCGCTCCGGCGGGGGACGCCAGGAGGTCGATCAGCTCCTGCAGGTGGTCCCCGATCGCGACGTGCTCCCGGCGAAGCTCCTCCACGTCGGAGGCGAGCAGGGAGCTCCGCTCCAGGACGTCGGCGAACAGGCCGGTCTCGGCTTCGGTCAGCTCGACGTGCCCCTTCAGTGCGGGAACGAGCGGACGGAGGGCCTCGAGGGCGGCGCTCAGCAGGTCCGATGGTCATCCCCGGGAGGGGCCGAACGGCCGTAACGGCCCCCAGCCCGATCGCGCATGGTCGCGATGGCTCTCCGAAGAAGGGGGTGCGTTCGGCCATGGGATTCGATTTCGGGCCGCGCCGCGGCACGTACGTGGACGTCGAGGGGATCGGAGCGGTCACCGCCGAGGTGGTCCCGGATACCGAGCTCGCATACCTCGAGACGTTCGATCTGATCTATCGCTCGCTGTGCACCGCGCTCTACAACTACGCGCCCACGTCCGGGCATCCGGGGGGTTCCATCTCCTCCGGCCGGTTCGTGGCATCGGTGCTGTTCGACGCCATGGACTACGACCTCGGCGAGCCGGACCGGCCCGACGCCGACCTGATCTCCTACGCCGCGGGACACAAGGCGCTGGGGCTGTACGCGATGTGGGCCCTGCGCAACGAGATCGCCCGGATCGCCGCCCCCGATCTCCTCCCGGGCGATCCACGCCTGCAGCTCCGCCTGGAGGACCTCCTGGGGTTCCGCCGGAACCCGATCACCGACACGCCGCTGTTCCGGGAATTCGGGTCCAGGGCCCTGGACGGCCACCCCACGCCGGCGACACCGTTCGTCCCCCTGGCCACCGGCGCGTCGGGCGTGGGCATGGCCACCTCCCTCGGCCTGGCCCTGGGGGCTCGCGACACGTACGGCCCGGACGCCCCCCGTGTCCACATCGTGGAGGGCGAGGGCGGGCTCACCCCGGGGCGGGTGGCCGAAGCGCTGGCCGCCGCCGGGACCATGCGGCTCGACAACGCTGTGGTGCACGTGGACTGGAACCAGGCGTCGATCGACTCGGACCGGGTGTGCCGCGCGGGCGACGAGCCCGGCGACTACGTGCAGTGGGATCCCAGGGAGCTGTTCTGGCTCCAGGACTGGAACGTGGTGTGGGTGCCGGACGGCAAGGACTTCCGCCAGATCCTGGCGGCCCAGCGAGCGGCGCTCGGGCTCGACACCGGACAGCCCACGGCGATCGTGTACTCCACGGTCAAGGGGTGGCGGTACGGCATCGAGGGACGCCAGTCCCACGGCGCCGGCCACAAGCTGTGCTCGCCGGAGTTCTACTCGGCCATGGAACCGTTCGTGGAGGGCTCCGGGGAGGCCCTCCCGACCTGTGCCGACCCCACATCCCCACCGTGCCGGCTGCAGGGCGGTGAGGCGGTGCTGGAGCGGTGCCTGTGGAACGCCCTGTCCGTGGTCCGCCGCGTCATGGAGCGCGAGGACGCCATGGTCGACTGGATGGCCGGGAAGCTCCGCGACTCGAAGCGGCGGTTGACGTCGCGGGCCCGCCGACCCCGTGACGGCGCGCCCGACGTGGCCGAGGTGTTCGCCCACGCCTCGGTGCCTGGGGCGGCCGAGCGGGTCCCGGAGGCCCTGGAGCTGAGGCCCGGGACCGCCACCACGCTCCGGGCCGAGCTGGGTCGCGTGCTGAACCACTACAACCGGGCCAGCGGCGGCGCGATGCTGTCGGCGGCCGCGGACCTCCTGGGATCCACCAGCGTGGACGGCGTGGCCGCGGGGTTCCCCGCCGGCTTCCTGGACCTCCAGGCGAACGCCGACGCGCGGCTGCTGGCGACCGGCGGGATCTGCGAGGACGCCATGTCCGGGATCCTGTGCGGGCTGTCCGGGTACGGGCGGCACATCGGGGTCGGTTCGTCGTACGGGGCCTTCCTCGCGCCGCTCGCCCACATCCCGGCTCGGCTGCACGCCATCGGGGGGCAGGCCCGGCGGGCCGCGTTCGGTGACCCCTACCGGACGGCCATCCTGATCTGCGCCCACGCCGGCCTGAAGACCGGGGAGGACGGGCCCACGCACGCGGACCCCCAGCCCCTCCAGATCGTCCAGGAGAACTTCCCGGCCGGTACCGCCATCACGCTGACGCCGTGGGATCCCGCGGAGATCTGGACGCTGGTCACGGAGGCGCTGCGGCGCCGCCCCGCCGTGATCTTCCCGTTCGTGACCCGCCCCACCGAGATCGTCGTCGACCGGGAGGGCCTGGGCCTGGCTCCGGTGGCCGAGGCTCGAACGGGCGTGTACCGGCTGCGCGCGGCGACGGGGCGTCCGGACGGCAGCCTGGTCCTGCAGGGAAGCGCGGTCGCGTACGCGTTCGTGCAGGACGCCCTGCCCCTGCTGCTGGCGGACGGCATCGACCTCGACGTGTACTACGTGGCCAGCGCGGAGCTGTTCGACGCGCTGCCGCCACGGGAGCGTGACCGGATCTTCCCGGCGGACGTGGCCGCGGAGGCCGTCGGGATCACGGACTTCACGCTGCCGACGCTGTACCGGTGGGTGACCTCGGCCCGGGGACGGGAGGCGTCCCTGTCCCCGTTCCGGAACGGTCACTTCCTGGGGAGCGGCCCCGGCCCCGCGGTCCTTCGCGAGGCGGGCCTGGACGGCGAGAGCCAGTACCTCGCGCTGAGTGCCTTCGTCGGGGAGAAGGTTCCCGCCTGACCGGTCGAGCTCCTCGGGTCCAGAGCCCCGCGGCGATCCCGGATCGCAAAGGTCCCGATCGGAGGGGGACCAACGGTCCTTCCATCGCCGCCCCCCCGGCGCGCAGCGTTCGGTAAGGAGATTCGGGGGTGTGACCATGATCCAGATCGAGGACAGCATCGTTGTCGATCTTCCCCGCCGGCAGGTCTTCCCGCTCGCCGCCAGCCCCGAGAACATGCCCCTGTGGAACACCGCGGTGCTGGAGAGCAGGATCTGCGGGGCCCTGCAGCGCGGCGCCCGGGTGGTCCAGCGGATCCACCTGATGGGCCACCGGTTCGAGACGGTGTACGAGGTGAGCTCGTACGAGCCCCCGCGCCTGGTCACGTACACCAGCACGTCCGGACCGATGGACATCCGGGGGACCATGGAGTTCGAGTCCCTGCGAGGCGCCACGCGGATCCACTGGAGCGTCGCCGGCGACTGCCGCGGATTCCTCCGCGTCGCCGAGCCCGTCCTGGTCCGGGCCGGACGCTTCGAGATGCACGCCTGCCTGCAGAATCTCAAGCGCTTCGTGGAACACCGCTCCGCCGGCCACCGGACCGCGCGCCGCCGCCCGGCGATGGCCGCCGCGTGACAGACCCCGGACATCCCCCGATGTCGTGACGGCCGGGCGGACCGGGATTCGCCACACCCGGTGAGAGCAGTGCGTCCGTTTCGATGGAGGCGTTCCCCTATACTCGGCCTTCCTTTCGGGGAGGGAGGGAAGTCATGCGCCGCTCGGCGACGATCGTATCGCTCGCGCTGGTGCTCGGAGTGCTCGGCCCGGCGCCCCCGCCCGCTTCCGCCCACGCGATGTATGCGACCGTGGTGGTCCGGCCGCCCGCGGGAAGGCCGGCGCCCGCGCTCAACGGATCGTGCGACGAATACTCCGCCACACCCGGCCTCGCCCGGATCGGGTATGCGGGGTTGTACCCGTCGGCAACGGCGCGATTCCTGGCGGACCGGACCTCGCTGTACGTGTGCATCTCGCGCCTGCCCAGGGAGAGCTCCGGGCCGCCGACGGTGGTGGCCCTGGAGGTGGACGGCCGGCACGACGGCGGGCGGACCCTCCGGAGCGACGACTGGAAGTTCTCGATCACCCGATCGGGCGTCTTCCGTTCGTACCAGGGATCGCCCGACGGCTGGGTCCCGACCCCCATCCCGTTCCTGGGGACCGTGACGAGCGGAGACGCGACCTGGACGGCAGAGCTCCGGATCTCCCTGACGGATGTCGGCGGGGGGACGCCGTTCTCCCTCTCCGGCGTGGCAGTCCGCCAGGAGGTACTCGACGGGAACACGTACGTCTGGCCGCCCGGAGGGAGGGACGCCATCCCGGACACCTGGGCCGACCTGTTCTGGGGGGTCTTCCCGACGGCGACGGGGCCCGGTGTCCCGGTGCTCGACGTCGAGCGCATCACGCAGGGGCTCGACGAGGACGTTCAGGCCATCCGCGCGTACGACTACATCGCGGGGAAGGACACGCTGGCCCGCGCCCAGGTCTACACGGGCGGACGGCCGGCGGAGGTCACCTACGCGGCCTGCTCGATCCACGGGCCGAGCGGCAGCTCCGTCCTGCTCCCCGCCGCGGGCGTCCCGGTCTCGAGGGTGAACCTGTATCCGGCCGGCTCCTTCAACGGGAACCCCCGGTTCGAGTGCTGGATCCCGGGCTCCACCGTCTCGGTACCGGGCCGGTACGTCATCGACCTGCTCCTGCGCATCGATGGGATCGCGGAGACGCAGCGGATCTTCCTGGGCGATCCCGTGTTCGTTCGAACCCGCGATCTGCGGCTGTACCTGTCCCCCTTCGAGGCGCCCGCTGCGCCCGACTACCGGACGTGGGGCACGGACCTGACCGCCGCCGTCCCCGGGGCGATGCTGTACGTGCAGCGGGTCATCCCGGTGCGAAGCGGGGCCGGCCCCCTGGTGGCGGCGCCGGTGGCGAACCCGTTCCGGCTGCCGGGCCTCCGCTACACCATCGGCAGCGTCCGCCGGTGCCGGATCGGGGAGACGATGAGCGCCTGCGGGGCGCGGGTCGGGACCGAGATCACCGACGCGATGCGACGGTTGAACGAGCAGCTCCGGCTGGCGGAGAGCGTCCTGCCCCCGGACCAGGCGCTCGACCGAGTCGACTACGGGTTCAACGCCCAGGCCTCCACCGGAACGGGGGGCGGCGGCGACTGCGGGTTCGGGGACGACGTGATCGCGCCGGCGGGAGTGGGGATCGCCGGTGGCGGCTTCGACGTCAACCTGAACGGGTCTTCGCCGTCGATCATCGCCCACGAGATCACCCACTGCCTCGGCGAGGTCCGCACCACCAGCCCGCACTACATCTCGGGCGGCCACTCGGGTTCCCCGGCCATCACACTGGTGCGCGGCGACACGATGGTGAACACCGTGACGCGGCAGGACGTCTCCACGGTTCCCCCGCTGATGGCCCCCGCCGTGGGGGACGCCCGGTCCCTGTTCGACGAGGGCTACGAGTGGAACGACGTCCGCTCCTCACTGGTCGGCATGCCCCGTCCGGCTGCAATCGATGCCGTGGCCGCGGGCGGGGATCCTCTGTTCACCGTGGCGGGATATCTCGACGACACTGACATACCGACCGTCGTCTACTCGTCGCTCCTGGCGGGTGGGTACCCGACCACGGCACCAGATCAGGGGGGACCGTTGGACCTGGTCTTCCTCGACGGGAAGGGCGATGACCTCACCTCGTTCCCGTTCAGCCCGACGGACGTCGACGTCCACGGGACCTTCAGCCGTCCGAACGGGTCGTTCCTGCTGACGGTGGCGCTGCCGGACGGCGCCGCGGGATACGAGATCCGTCGGGGCGGGGACGCGCAGGCCGGCCTCGATTTCACGCTCGGGGCCCCGAGCGTGACCGACGTCGAGATCACCCCCGGGGACGGGGCCGTGACCGCCACCTGGACGGGTTCGGATCCGGACGGCGACCCCCTCACCTACAACGTGTACTACCGGCCCACCTCCAAGAGCCCGACCGAGCTGGTCGCGGCCGGTCTGACGGACCCCGCGTACTCGTTCCCGTTGGAGACGTCGCCGGCGACCACGGATGCCGTGCTGGTCGTCGAGGCGTCGGACGGACTCAACACCGGAGCCGCCGAGAGCTCCTCCTTCACCGTGGACCCCCGATCCGGGGGCACGGCGATCGCGTGGCCGTCGCATGGCGCACGGGTGGTGGCGGGTCAACCGGTGGCCCTCGTCGGGGGAGGCTACGACCTGACCGACGGTCCCCTCGCCGGAGCCGCGCTCACATGGCGATCGTCGCTCGACGGGCTGCTCGGGCACGGGGCGCGCGCCGCCGTCCGGCTCAGTCCCGGCGTCCACCTCATCACGCTGAAGGGCGTTCCGTCCTCGGGCCTGTCGAGCACCGACACCGTGAAGGTGATCGCCCTCCCGGACAAGGACGCCGACGGTGTTCCCGACGGTTACGAATCGGCGCACGAGTGCCTGTCTCCGGCCCGAGGGGACAGCTGGCGGGACCCCGACGGTGACGGGCTGGCCTCGTTCGGCGAGCGGGCGGTCGGGACCGATCCGTGTGCGGCGGACACGGATCACGACGGATCGCTGGATGGGGACGAGGCCAGGCTGGGGGGCGACGCATTGGATTCGAAGGTCCTGCCTGATCCGCCGCGGATCTACCTCCCGGACGAGCGGGTGGATCTGGGGGCATGCGCGCTCTCGAAGGGCCGAAGGATCCGGGTCACCGCGGCCTCGCCGGCCGTAGCCTGGCAGGTCGGAACCGACGTCCGGTGGCTGAAGGTCGAGGGGGAAGGTCCTGGGAACGGCTCGGTCACGCTGACGCCGTCCTGCTCCGGCCTGGCCAAGGGGATGCACCTGGGCCACGTCCTGATCTGGCCCCCGGGTGGCCAGTTCCGTGCGATCGAGGTGGTGCTCCGCCGGTAGGGCGTCGGGAGGTTCCCCCGCGGGCCGGGCAGCCCCGAGCGGGCAGCAGGTACGGCTCCCACTCCCCCAGCTCCCGGAGCCGCCCCCGCTCGTCGTCGACCCTGCCCATGGCTCGGGAAAGGATCAGGGCGCTCGCCGCCGCTCAGATCGCGCTTCCCCGCACCTAGCCTGCCGCCGAGCAGGGCTCCGTGAAGTCGAACGCCTTCGCGGTGGGTCCGACGAAGAAGTCCTTCAGCACCGAGGAACCGAGCGGTGCGTCCGGGTCCGGCTTCGCGATGAGAGCCTCCCTGACGACGGTGCTCGTCGGGTCCCCGCCGTACGTCCGGTTCGGCAGGGCGCCCTCGTAGTCCACGGTGGCCTCCGAGACGGCGGCCAGCACCCCGGCCCGAGTGAGGTCCCCGTCCGAGAAAGCCTGCTCCAGGACGGCCTTCATCGGGTAGGACCAGATCCAGCCGAACGTGAAGCCGTCGTTGGCCGGCGGCGTGCCCCCGGTCGCTTCCTGCATGGCGTCATGAGCCGGGGTGTCCGTCCCCCACGGGCCCCAGGGCGCCACGAAATGGTAGAGGCCCTCGATGGCCGGGGCCGCCTCGCTCTCCAGCACGGCCGGGTTGTACGTGGGGACCGAGCCGACGAACTGCCCGGCGAACCCCTGGGCCGCCGTCTTGCCCACGATCTCCGCCATCTCGCCCGGGCCGGTGGCCAGGACCACCACGTCGGGCTTTGCCTTCAGGATGGCCTCGACGGCAGCGTCCTGGTTGCCGGCCTGCGCGTTGGGGAGGGTCTGGACGTCGTCGGCCGCGGGGTCGAACGTCACGTCGTTGGTCTCCGCCCAATAGGCCACGCCCGCCGCCGAGTCGCCACCGTAGTCGCCCGGGTAGTGGACGGCCATGACGACACCGGGCTTCCCGAACTCATCGGATGCCCAGTCCAGTCCGTTCATGGACTCGATGCAGTAGTTGTAGCCGCTCTCGATGATGGTGTCCTCGAACGCCCACCCCGACCACCACGAGGCCGGGGCGGCCACCACGTCGAGGTCCTTGTACAGGTCCAGGGCGGCGAGCGTGGTGGGAGTCCCGAGCGACTGGGCCAGCGCGAGGATGTGCGGCTCGATCTCCCGGAACTTGGCGACGTGCTCCTCGGGGTTGTACTTGTTGTCGCGCGTGTACGTCTCGATGTCCACGTCGTAGACCCCGCCGATGCCCTCTCCGTCGTTCACGCGCTTCCAGAACGCCTTCTGGCCGTCGGTGATGGGAACGGCGAGTGGCGCGAACGGCCCTTCGGTGAGGTCCGAGAGGACGCCGAGGTAGATGCAACCCCGGTCCGTGTGCTGGCTCCCCGGACAGGGATCGGAGGTGACGCCGACATCGGTCTTGACCCCCCCCTCGCCTTCCTTCTCGCCTCCGCCGCCGCACGAGGCGGCGATCACGGCGAACACGGCGACCACTGCCAGGAACCCACGTCCCCTCGGAACCATGGTCTCTCCTCCTGCTCCCTGGGAAGTCACGCCGAATCCTACTCTCGCCCCGATCGTGGTGCTGACGGGATGCGTCCCCGAGCACGACGTCGGCCGAGGCATGTCAGTACGAGAACGGCCAGGTCCGGAAGTAGTTCCGGACGCGGACCCAGAGCCCGTAGAGGCCCCGGGGCTCGGCGATCAGGAACACCACGATCAGCGCGCCGTAGATGATCGTCTGGAGCTGGAAGGTCGTGAGAAAGCCGCCCGTGGACTGCGACGTGATGAAGGGGAGGAACCGCGGGAACTCCTCCACGAGGCGGGGCAGCAGCACTACGAAGGCGGCGCCCAGGAGGGATCCCGAGATGGTGGCCAGGCCCCCGATCAGGATCATGGCCAGGTACTGGACGGACAGGAGCAGGTCGAAGCTGCTGGGCTCGATGAATCCGGTCACGGTGGACAGGAGCGCGCCGGCGATCCCCGCGTAGAACGACGACACGGCGAAGGCGATGGCCTTGTGCCTCGCGAGGCCCACCCCCATGACCTCGGCGGCGACGTCCCGGTCGCGCACCGCGGCAAAGGCCCGCCCCACCGCGGACCGGGTCAGGTTCTTGGCCAGGACGGCCAGGACGGCCAGGACGACGAGACACAGGAAGTACAGCTTCATCTCCCGGGAGACGAGGTAGCCGCCGATCTCGCTCCGAGTGCCCAGGTCCACGCCGGCGAGCTTCAGGTCGGCGGCCGGACGGCCCACCCCCGGCCCCCCGGTGATGAACCGGACCTCCCGGAACACGTGCTCGCCGATGAACACGAGGCCCAGGGTCACGATGGCCAGGTACAGGCCCTTCAGGCGCGTGGCCACGGGGGCCACCAGGAACCCCACCAGCGCCGGGAGCAGGCCGGCCGCCGGCAGCCACACCAGCATGTCGAGGCCATAGCCGAGCGTCCTCCCCTCGGGATCCCCGGACAGGACGGCGCCCGTGTATGCGCCGACCCCCAGGAAGAAGGCGTGGCCGAGCGAGACCTGCCCCGCGTAGCCGGTCACGATGTTCAGGCCGATGGCGCCGATGCCGGCGGCGAACGCCGTCGCCATGAGGGCCTGCAGCTCGCCGGAGAGGCCGAACGGCAGGACCAGCAAGCCGATCACGAGCGCGGCCGTCCAGCCCCGCTTGGCCGGCGTGTTCAGCGGTGCCTGGTCCGCCTGGTAGGAGGTGAAGAGCTCGCGCCTTCCTCTCACCTGCCGCTCACACCCGCTCCACCTCGCGGGTCCCCCACAGCCCGTACGGCCGCACCAGGAGGACCAGTAGCATCACGACGTACGGCACCACCTGATCGAAGTTGGCGCCCATCCACGGGAAGAACTCCGGCTGGTAGGTCTTGGTGTAGGCCTCGCTGAGGCCGATCACGGCTCCGCCCACCACGGCGCCCAGGATCGAGTCGAGCCCGCCCAGGACGATGGCCGGGAGCGCCTTCAGCGCGATGAAGGTGGTGTCTCGCCCGAACCCCGCCCCACCGGTGCCCACGAGCATCCCGGCCACCGCGGCCAGGCCGCCCGAGATCGCCCACGACAGCGCGAACATGCGGCCCACGGGCACGCCCTGGGCCAGCGCGATCTCGTGGCTGAATGCCGTGGCCCGCATTGCCAGGCCGTGCTTCGAGTGCCGGAAGAACAGGGCCAGGAGCACGACGAGCCCCACCGTGATGGCGACCTTGGCCACGTCGGTGTGGAACACCACGACTCCGCCGATGCGGGTCCGGTGGAGCCCCCACGGGTCACCGACCTGGCGGAGCCCGAGCCCGATGCGATCGTTCACCACGACCTGGATCACGATGAGCACCCCGACCGTCACCATGCTGGCCGAGAACACGGACTCACCCACCATGGGCCGCATGGCCACCCGCTCCACAACGGCCCCGATCAACGCGGTCACCGCCACGGCGATGGCGAGGGCCAGCGGGAACGGCAGTCCCCGCTCCACGGCGAAGTACGAGGTCCAGTACGCGCCGAAGATCATCAGAGCCGGCTGGGCGAAGTTCACCACGCGCGTGCTCTTGTAGATCATCACGAACCCCAGCCCGAGCAGCGTGTACAACGACCCCTGCCCGAGGCCTCGCACGGTGCTGCTGAGGAACTGCTCCATCAGGCCTCCGCGTGAGCCGCGCTGCCCCTCCCGTGGACCTCGGTCAGGTCGCCCCCCGCGTACTCGGTCCGGTTCGCGTACATGTCCTCGATCAGGTGGCCCAGCATCAGCCCGACGGCCGACCGCTTGACCTTCATGGTCGCCGTGAGCTCCCCGTCCTCGTGGTCCAGCTCCTTGGGAATGATCCGGAACTTCCGAATGCTCTCGGGACGGGAGAGCCGTTCGTTGGTCGCCCCGATCACCTCCTGGATCAGCCGGAGGACCTCGGGCTTCTCCGAGAGGTCCCGGTAGGTCGTGTACGCGATCCCGTGGCGCTGCGCCCATTCGCCCACCGTGTCGAGCTCGATCCCGACGAGCGCCACCAGGTAGGCCCGGCGGTCCCCGATCACCATGGCCTCCTTGACGAAGGGCGAGAACTTCAGGGAGTTCTCGATCTCGGAGGGTGAGATGTTCTTGCCCCCGGACGTGATGATGATGTCCTTGATGCGGTCGACGATCCGAACGTGCGTGCCGTCGACCCACTCGCCGACGTCTCCGGTGTGCAACCAGCCATCCGGCTCGAGGGCCTCGGCGGTCCTGTCCGGCTTTTGCCAGTAGCCCTTGAAGACGCCCGGGTGGCGGGTGAGGATCTCGCCGGTGGCGTCGTCGATGCGGAGCTCGATCTCCGGCTGGGGCTCTCCTACCGTCCCGATCTTCACCCGCCCCGGCCGATTGGTCGTGGCGACGGCGGCGTTCTCGGTCATGCCGTAGATCTCGTGGATCACCACGCCGAGACCGAAGAACCAATCGAGGATCTCGGGGGCGATGGGCGCGGCCCCCGATCCCGCGAAGCGGCACTTCCGCAGGCCGATCCGGTCCCGGAGCGAGCGGAACAGGAAGGGGTAGCCGAGCGTGGAGCGCAGACGGGTCCCGAACGAGTGCACTCCGCCCCGCTCGGCCAGCACGCGGCCGATCTTGGCCGCCTGCCGTATCCAGAACCGGTAGTTGAGCCGCTTCAGCAGCGAAGCGGACGCCATCTTGATCTCGACGGTGGCGTGGATCTTCTCCCAGATCCTGGGGACGGCGAAGAACAGGGTCGGCTGGACCTCGCGGAGGTTCTGCTGCACGGTGTCGATCGATTCCGCGAAGTGCACCAGGGTGCCGGCGTGCGCGTTGATCCACGTGGTGGCGATGCGCTCGGCCACGTGGGAGAGGGGAAGGTAGGAGAGCGTCACGTCGTGGGGCCCCGGCTCCTGGAAGAAGCCCCCGCCCTCCGCCAGCACGTGGATGGCGAAATTCACGTTGCGCACCGTCAACATGGCGCCCTTGGGGGGGCCGGTCGTCCCGGAGGTGTAGATGAGCGTGACGACCTCGTCCTGCTCCACCTGTGCGGCCAGCTCGTCCAGGAGCGCCGCGTGCTGGGCCATGTGGTCCCGCCCTCGGTCCAGCAGGTCCGGCCACCACACGAGCGCCGGGTCGTCGTAGCCGCGGACGCCCCGGGGCTCGATGTAGACGATCCACCGGAGGTCCGGACAACGAGCCTTGACCGCGAGGGCCTTGTCCACCTGCTCCTGGTCCTCCGCGATCAGGACCTTCGCTCCGGAGTCCCGCAGGAGGTATTCGACCTCGGCCGCGGGGTTCGTGGGGTAGATGCCCATGGTCGCGGCCCGGGCCGCCACCGCCCCGACGTCCGCGAACAGCCATTCGGGCCGGTTCTCCGACTGGATGGCAACCCGGTCACCCGGCTCCACTCCCAGCTCGACGAGGCCGTGCGCCACCTGTTCCACCCGCTCCCAGTAGTCACGCCACGTGATGTCCCGCCAGATGCCGAGGTCCTTCTCCCGGAGGGCCACCCGGTCGGGCACGCGCTCCGCCCACCCACGGACCCTGGTGGCCAGGGTGCTGATGCTTCGGGTCCGAGGCGGAACCTCCGACTGCACGGTGGTGCTCACGTGCCACCTCCCTCGCGCTCATCCCCGGCGCCCGGCTCGCCCAGGTACGCCCGGATCACGTTGGGGTCGTCCTGCACCCTGGCCGGCACGTCCAGGGCGATGACCTCGCCGAAGTCCAGCACGAGCACCCGGTCCGCCAGGTCCATCACCACACCCATGTCGTGCTCGACCAGGATCATCGACACCCCGAGCTCCTCCCGGATGTCCAGGATGAACCGGGCCATGTCCTCGGTCTCCTCCACGTTCATCCCCGAGACCGGCTCGTCCAGCAGCAGGAGCTTCGGCTCCATGGCCAGGGCCCGGCCCAGCTCGACCCGCTTCTTGATCCCGTACGGGAGCAGGCCGACCGGGAACTTGCGATAGGTCTCGATCTCCAGGAAGTCGATGATCTCCTCCACCACCTCGCGGTGCCGAACCTCGAGCCGCCGGGCCCGGCCGAGATACGCGAGGGCGGCGAGTGTCCCGTAGCCCATGTGGACGTGCCGGCCGAGCATGAGGTTGTCGAGCGCTGTGAGGTTCTCGAACAGCTCGATGTTCTGGAACATCCGGGCCATGCCCATCGCGGCGATGTGGTGGGGCTCCATGCGGGCGATGTCGCGCCCGAGGAACCGGATCCCGCCGGCCTGGGGTCGGTACAGCCCGGACAGGCAGTTGAACAGCGACGTCTTCCCGGCGCCGTTGGGGCCGATGATGGCGAGCAGCTCGTCCTGGGCGACGTCGAAGCTCACGTCCCACACCGCCCGGACCCCCTCGAAGCTGAGGTGGACGCCGTGAACCTCGAGCAGCGGACGGCCCGGGAGGAGGTCGGAACGGGTTCCCGTGAGGGTCGCCGACAGGGGCCTCAGGACAGCCATCGTTTCCGCCGCTTGTAGTGCTTGACCTCCCGGAAGCTCGAGACCTGACCCTCGCGGCGCAGGCCGAGGTAGAACTCCCTGACATCTTCGTCCTCGCGGAGCTGGTCGGCCGGGCGATCCATGACCACCTTGCCGATCTCCATCACGTAGCCGTGGGACGCGATGGAGAGGGCCATGTGTGCGTTCTGCTCGACCAGAAGGATCGACACGCCGAGCCGGTTGATCTCCACCAGGAGGTCACGGGTCCGCTGCACGGCCATGGGAGCGAGACCCAGGCTCGGCTCGTCGAGCAGCAGGTACCGCGGGTTGGATATCAGGGCCCGGCCGATCGCGAGCATCTGCTGCTCCCCGCCGGACAGGTACCCGGCCACGGCCTTCCGTCGCTCCCGGAGCAGCGGGAACAGGCCGTAGACGCGTTCGAACCGCTCGCCCGTCCCCGAGCCGTTCGTATACGCGCCGATCCGGAGGTTCTCCTCCACCGTGAACTCGGCGAAGATCCGCCGGCCCTCCATCACCTGCGCGATCCCCGCTCGCACGATGGCGGGGGCGTCCATGCGGTCGATGCGCTTCCCGTCGATCGTGATGCGGCCCTTCGTGATCTCGCCGCGATGGATGGGCAACAGCCCGGTGATGGCACGGAGGGCGGTGGTCTTGCCGGCGCCGTTCGCCCCGAGCAGCGCGACGATCGAGCCCCGGGGGACCGAGAGGCTGACCCCGCGCAGGACCAGCAGGACGTCGTCGTACACGACCTCGAGGTTCTCTACGGCAAGCACCTGGGTTCAGTCGGCTCCGGGTGGCCGCTCCGCATTCGATCTCGAATCGTAGATGGGCCCCCGCCGACGCGCATCCGTCACCCGGCGATCCCGGCGCCGAGCGAGCGGCTCCTGCCGCGGAACTCGGCCACGATCCCCCCGTCGGCTCGGCGCACCGTGACGTCGTAGAGACCGGTGCGGCCGCGGCGAACCCGTTCCACCGCCTCCGCGACGAGCTGGTCCCCCAGCCTCACCGGAGCCAGGAACACGATGTCCGCCCCCGCCGCCACGGTGGTCTCGCCGTACGTGTTGCAGGCGAGGGCGAATGCGGTGTCCGCCAGGAAGAACACATAGCCACCATGGCACACGCCGTGGCCGTTGATCATGGCCTCGGTGACCGCCATGCGGGCGGTGGCGCGGCCCGCGGTCACCTGCTGCACCGCGATGCCGAGCGAACGGGATGCGACGTCCCCCGCGTACATGGCCTCGGCAAAGCCTTGGGGCGTTCCGTCTGTCACCAGATCACCCACCCGACGATCGACCGCGCTCGAGGGTGTCACGACGACACCACCCGGTCAACGCGAGTGTGCGCCCGGCGTTCGTGTCGAGCGACTCACCACCGATGATTCGGTGGTACCAAGCCTACGCAGGCGATCCCGAGGTCGCGAGCGACGCCGTTGCCGAGGCATTCGCGCCGGCGCTCCGGCGGGGTGACGCGATCCTTCATCCGCCGCCCGCTCCCCGTGACGAAGTGCCCCGCCGACGAGTCGCGGCTGCCACCTTCGCCCTCCTCATCGCCGCGGTGGGGTTCGTGGTCGCGATCCACGCGTTCCAGGGGCAGCGGTCCGGCGATCGGCGCCTCCCCCACGCCCGCCCTCACGCCGGAGACGAGTCCCAGCGGGGCACCCGTCTCGACGAACCCGAGCGAGTCGCCCGCGTCCCTGCTCGTGCATGCCGTCGATGCGAACGTTCAGGAATGCCCGAGGAACGGCTGTCACGGACACGGGTGTGCTCAGCGGAGCGCCCGCCCGCGCCGCTGCAGGAAGGCTCGCTCGGCCGCGTTCTCCGTTCGGGCGACCGCCGCCTCGTATGCCTGCGCGGCCTCGGCGTTCCGGCCCAGGCGAGCGAGCAGGTCGGCCCGGATGGCGTGGAACAGGTGGTAGCCCTCGAGGTCCAGCCCGTCGACGAGCGCGAGTGCCGCGCCCGCCCCGTCGACCTCGGCCACCGCGACCGCCCGGTTGAGGGCCACGACCGGAGTCGGGGCCACCGCGAGGAGCTGGTCGTACAACTGCACGATCTGCGGCCAGTCCGTGGCGGCCGCCGCCGGCGCGTCGCTGTGGACGGCGTTGATCGCCGCCTGGATCTGGTACGGGCCGGGCCGGTTCCTCCGGAGGCATTCGCGGACGATGGCCTGACCCTCGGCGATCAGCCCGAGGTCCCACAGCTCTCGGGCCTGATCGGCCAGCGGCACGAACTCGCCGGCCGGCGTGGTGCGGGCGGCCCGCCGCGATTCGATGAGCAGCATGAGCGCCAGGAGCCCCATCGCCTCCGGCTCGTCCGGCATGAGCTGGACCAGGAGCCGCCCCAGGCGGACGGCCTCCGTGCACAGGTCATCGCGGACGAGCCGGGCGCCCGAGCTCGCGGTGTAGCCCTCGTTGAAGATCAGGTAGATGACGGCGAGCACGGGCCGGAGGCGGTCCGGGAGATCGGCCTCGTTCGGGATGCGGTACGGGATCCTCGCGTCGCGGATCTTGCCCTTTGCCCGGACCAGCCGCTGGGCCATAGTGGGCTCGGGGACCAGGAAGGCCCGAGCGACCTCCGCGGTCGTGAGCCCGCCCAGGAGCCGGAGCGTGAGGGCGACCTGGGCGCCGGTCCCGAGCGCGGGGTGGCAGCAGGTGAAGATCAGGCGCAGCCGGTCGTCGCGCACGGCGCCCTCCTCCGCCGGTTCGCCTCGATCGTGCAGCATGGCGGCCTGGGCGTGCCGATCCGCGCGGGAGGACTCGCGGCGGAGGCGGTTGATCGCCCTGTTCCGCGCGGTGGTGATGATCCACCCGGCCGGACTCGGCGGCAGCCCGGCGGACGGCCACCGTTCCACCGCGACGGCGAACGCGTCCTGGACCGCTTCCTCGGCGATGTCGATGTCACCGAAGCGCCGGACCAGCACGGCCACCGCGCGGCCGTGTTCCTCGCGGAACACACGCTCGATCTCCGAGATGGCGACCGGTGCCTCGGGTGTCAGTCCTCGACCTCCTCCTGGAACGGCCGCACCTCGATCGGGAGTGTGGTCGCCCGGGCGGCCTTGCCGGCCCACTCGAGCGCGGCGTCGAGATCCGGCGCCCGCACGATCATGAGGCCACCGACGTGCTCCTTCCCCTCGGTGAACGGTCCGTCGGTCATCAGCAGGTCGCCGTCCTTCAGCCGCACGACGGTGGCCGTGCTCGCCGGGTGGAGGCCGCCGTTGAAGACCCACGCGCCCCCGGCCTTGACCTCCTGGACCAGGTCGGCGACGTCGCGCATCACCTTCTCAAGGTCCACGGACGGTGGCGGAGCTCCATCCGGCTGATAGATGCTGAGCAGGTACTGCGTCATCTCGGTTCCTCCTTCACGGGCGCCGTCATTGCTCGGGAATCGGCGGGGACCCTCACCATGTAGACAAACGGCGGCCGCCCGGATCGACAATTCGACGATCGCATGGCGGGTGCTGCAGCGCATATCCGCTGCCCCGTACGCTTCGCGGTGATGGCGGAGCAGGCGGTGCCCGGGGGTTCGGCTGGCAGGGCAGCACGCCTACTTCGAGATCGACGCATGAGCTTCGATGTCGCGGCGAACGCCTACGACCGGTTCATGGGCCGGTACTCGTCGAAGCTCGCGCCGGCGTTCGTCGACTTCGCGGGCGTGAACGCCGGACAGACGGTGCTGGACGTGGGATGCGGGCCGGGGGCTGCGACGGCCGAGCTCGTCCGGCGGCTCGGGCAGGGTGCGGTGGCGGCCGTCGACCCGTCGGAGCGGTTCGTCGCCGCGGCGCGGGTCCGGAATCCCCGTGTCGACGTGCGGCTGGCATCCGCTGACGACCTGCCCTATCCGGACGGCACGTTCGACGCGACGATCGCGCAGCTCGTGGTGCACTTCATGACGGATCCGGTGGCCGGGCTCGCCGAGATGGCCCGCGTGACCGGGGCGGGCGGCGTGGTCGCGGCCTGTGTCTGGGATCTGGCGGGTGGGCGAGCCCCGGTCTCCACGTTCTGGCGGGCGGCTCAGGAGCTCCACGATCACGTCCAGGACGAATCGGGTCTCCCGGGTGCGCGAGCCGGCCACCTCTCGGAGCTGTTCGAGGCGGCGGGGTTGCGCCGCGTCGAGGAAGCCGCGCTCTCCGCGTCCGCCGATCACCCGAGCTTCGACGACTGGTGGGAGCCGTTCACATTCGGCGTGGGACCCGCAGGCGAATACGCACGAACGCTCGGCGAAACGGAACTGTCCGCACTTCGCGAGCGCTGCCGGCACCTGCTGCCAGCAGGCCCCTTCACGCTGACAGCCGTTGCCTGGGCCGCACGGGGCCTCGCATGAGCTCCGTTCCTCGTCCCACGGTTCGCACGACGACGTATCGTTCGAACGTGATCCCCGCGGCCGGACTCGTGATCGAGGCCTGGAGCGACTTCGATCGCGTGGTGGACGGGGTCAGCGCCGAGGAAGCCGTTCGCAATCCGGAGGGACAGAGCTCGATCGCGTGGACGCTCGGGCACGTCACCGAGCATGTCGATCGGATGGTCAATCACGGCCTGCGGGGGAGGGACCGTCATGCGTTCCTCGGTGCCGACCGGTTCCGCATGGGGAGCGCGGGTGTGGCCGACGACTGGGACCCGATCGTCGCCGCCACGAAGGAGATTCGCGGGGCCGCGCTCCGGTACCTCGAGACCCTGACGGAGGCGGACCTCGATCGCCGGTTCGATTCCCCCGGTGCCATCACGAAGCGGCTCGGGCCGATCACCGTGCGCTACGCCCTGTACCGCATCGCGGCCCACCACTACTTCCACATCGGCGTCATCGCCTGCCAGCGGGATCTCCGCGGCGAATCGGTGGGCGACTACCCGGGGTTCATGACCAAGGCGAACTGAACCGAGCCTCCAGCGTGCTCCCGTCACATCTCGGCGACCCCCGATGCGAGCGGCAACGTAGACAAACCGTAGACCAAGGACCCCGACCGTCATCCTGTAGATCGGGGTCCACCAATCGTTTTCGCTGGTAGATGGTGGTGTCGGAGG
>WNFU01000174.1_pt1 | contig 81101 bp, 71 predicted proteins | sample 5400121 | NCBI WGS metagenome assembly WNFU01 (sample SAMN13153360, study PRJNA577476) | soil metagenome | isolation source: 100 cm soil or saprolite under grassland replicate 1 | place: USA:California | collected 2016-06-15
AGATCCAGCGCGGCGAGTATGGCCGCGCTCCCGACGGATCGGACGTCCTCGTGCTAGGGCACGAGAGCTTCGGTCGCGTCGCTCGCGACTCGAACGGATTCAAAAAGGGGACGCCTGTCGTCGCGAGCGTGCGCCGGCCCGACGGCTGCCCGAACTGCCGGAGCGGCGAGCAGGACATGTGCCTCTGGGGCACATTCAGCGAGCGGGGCATCGGCGGGATCCATGGCTTCTGCGCGGAACGGTTCGCGGAGCGTCCCGACTATCTGTTCGCGGTCCCCGAGGAGATCGCCGAGGTCGCCGTGCTGCTCGAGCCCCTCACCATCACCGAGAAGGGCTGGCGTCATCTGACCGCGATGCAGCGGCGCATGACGGTGTGGCAGCCACGATCCGCGATCGTCGCCGGTGCGGGACCGGTCGGCATCCTCGCGGCGCTGGCCCTGCGGCTCCGCGGCCTCGACGTCGTCGTCGTCGAGCGCGTGCACAAACCCGAAAAGGAGGCGCTGCTCGCGCGGATCGGCGCGACCTACGCCGCGACGACCCAGACGCCGCTCGAAAAGGTGGCGACGGGGGCCGAGCGGATCGACGTCGTCGTCGAGGCGACCGGCAACGCCGGCGTGGCGTTCGAGTGCATGCGGCTCGTCGGCGCGAACGGCGCGGTGATCCTGACGAGCGTCACCGGCGCGATGCGTTCGCTCGAAGTGCCCGCGGACGTCATCAACCAGAGGCTGGTCCTGAACAACATCCTGGTGCTGGGAACGGTGAACGCGAAGTCCGACGACTTCCGACAAGGGATCGCGGACATCGCCGAGGCGGAACGGCGGTGGCCGGGCTTCCTCGCGTCGCTCATCACCCGACGCGTGCCGCTCGCCGACGCCGCGACCGCCCTGCCCCACGACCCAATGCAGATCAAGACGGTGGTGGAGATGAGATGAAGGTCCACGACGTCACGCTGGTGATGCGTCCCGAGATGGTCACCTGGCCCGGCGAACCCGGGCCGACGTTCGCGCCGCTGCGCCGCATCGCGAAGGGCGACGCCGCCAACGTGTCGCTCGTGACCTTCGGGAATCACACCGGAACGCACGTCGATCCCCCGGTCCACTTCATAGAAGGAGCGAACACGGTGGACCGGCTGCCGCTCGACGCGCTCGTCGGCCCCTGCCGCGTGGTCGCGTTCGACGGTCAGGGGAACATCTCGGGGTCCTTTCTCGACGGCGCGGACATCCCGCGTGGGGCGGCGCGACTCCTGTTCAAGACGCGCAACAGCGCGCGCTGGCGCGACCCGACCGCGCCGTTCGACCGGGGTTTCGTCGCGTTCGACGCGTCCGCGGCGCGCTGGTGCCTGTCCCGCGGCGTCAGGCTCGTCGGTGTCGATTACCTGTCGATCGAGCCCCAGGGCCCCGAGAAGGAGGGGTATCCCACCCACAAGACGCTGCTAGGGGCGAACATCGTGATCATCGAGGGGCTCGACCTGAGCGACGTCGCCGCCGGCGAGTACGAGCTGGTATGCGCGCCGATCAAGTTCGAGGGGGGTGATGGTGCTCCAGCGCGGGTCTTCCTCATCGAGCGGTGAGGGAGCGGAGGGTGGGCGGGTCGTAGCGGAGTTCCGGCCGGAGCCGCGCCGCTTCGAGCAGGCGATCACTTGGGCGCGCATCGGCGGCGCCCTCGCCGTGCTGCTCATATCGCCGATCCTTCCCATCCTCGGCATCGGTTACGTGCTGCTCCTGTCCGGCTTCCTGGCTGTGTGGGCCATCGGCCTGCACGTCCTCTCGGGCCGGGCGCGAAGCGTCGCCGATCAGGACCGTCTCTCGATGGTCTCGTTCTTCGGGGACTGCGCGGTGCTCTTCCTCGCGATGCTGGTGGTGACACCCGATCCGAACTGGACGCTGTTCCCGGTGATGGGCGTGCTGTTCATCATCACGGCGGCGTTCCGGCTCGGCGCGGTGGGTGCGTTCACCGCGACCGTCGTCCTCTCGGTGGAGTTCATCAGCATCGCCCTGTGGCGCGGCCAGGCGCTGGAGATGCCGGTCCAGATCCCGTATCTCGCGTTCGTCCTCGTGCTCTACGCGATGAGCGCGCTCCTCACGTCGGGCATGCTCCGCGAGGTCGGCGCGCTTCGCACCGAACGGACCGTGTTGATCCGCGACGCCGACGCGATGCGCCGCGCGGAACGCGATCGCCGGGAGCTCCTGGAGCGCGAGCGTGCGGCGCGCGCGGACGCGGAGGTCGCGACCGCTCGCCTCGAGGCACTGCAGCGCATCACCGACGCCGCGCTCTCACGGACGGCCCTCGACGATCTGCTGCCCGAGATGCTTCGCCGGATCGGTCCGATCTTCGTGGCGGATGCGATCGTCGCGCTCGTTCCCGCGGACCCGCCCGGAAGCTTCGTCGTCCGCGCGGGCATCGGCCTGGCCCAGGCCTCGCGCACGCCGCTGCGCGTGCGCGGCGGGGACTGCGAGCGCGCCATCCAGTCGCGCCGCGCCGTCGCGATCACCGATCTGTCGGCGGCGGAGATCGAGGCGGTCCTCTCGATGCGCATCCAGGCCGGCGCGATCGCTCCGCTCATCGGCGACGGCCAGCTCATCGGGCTCCTCTACCTCGGCCGCGAATCCGGGCACGTCTTCGCGCCGGACGAGCTCGCGCTGCTGCGCTTGATCACGGATCGGGTCGCCAGTGCGATCGAGCGCGCGACGCTGTTCGAGTCCGAGCGGCGCGCTCGCGCGGCGGCGGAGGCCGCCGAGGGCCGAATGCGTCTGCTCCTCCAGGCGGGCGACACGCTCGGCGGACCCGAGATCGACCGCGCGCTCGAGGGCATCGCGCGGATCGCCGTTCCCGATCTCGCGGACTTCTGCGCCATCGATCTCCTGCAGGAGGACGAGCTGCGCCGTGTCGCGCTCGCGGCCGCGGACATCGAGATGGAGCGCGACAACTGGGCGCTCGCGAGCCGCGAGAAGCGCGATCCGAAGAGCGCGCACCCGATCTGGCAGGTGCTGCAGACCGGCCATCCGATCGTCTGGGACGAGCTCGACCCCGATCGCCTACAGCGGCTGGCGTGGAGCCCGCAGCATCTCCGCATGATGCTGGAGCGCGGCGTCTGCTCGTGGATGGGCGTGCCGCTCCGCGACAACGGAGACGTTCGCGGCGCGCTGATCCTCGTGAACGCGCGATCGCGCCGGAGGTTCGGTCCGGACGACCTTGCGACCGCGGAACAGCTCGCCGCTCGCGTCTCCGCGGCCCTCGGGCGCGGCTCGCGGCGGTACGATTGACCTGGTGGCAGTTTCGCAACGACCCGTGGTGCTGCGACGCGATCTCATCCGCATCTTCGGTGAGGATCGCGTCGTCGCCGTGGTGCGTACCTCGACGAGCGAGCTCGCCGAGATCGCGGCACGGACGATGGCCGAGGCCGGCGTGCGCCTCGTGGAGATCACGCTCACCGTCCCGGATGCCTACGAATTGATAGCGCGGCTCGCCACGGACGAGGAATTCGCGCGCCGCGGCGCGATCGTCGGCGCGGGGACGGTGCTGTCCGGCGCGCAGGCCGAGGACGCGGTCATCGCCGGCGCACGCTTCCTGGTGAGCCCCGCGCTCGTCCCCGAAATGCTCGAGGTCGGCCGCGCGCGCGACGTCATGACCATGCCCGGAACGATGACACCGACCGAGATGGTCAAGGCCGCCGAGCTGGGCGCCGATTTCATCAAGATCTATCCGATCGCCACCATCGGCGGCCCGGCGTTCGTCACGAACGTGCGGCGTGCACTCATGCACCTGCCGCTCGTCGCCACCGGCAACGTCGCGTACGAGGAGATCCCCGCCTACTTGGCCGCGGGTGTCGTCGGCTTCGGGATCGGCGAGCCGCTCATCCGCACCGACCTGCTCGGCCGCGGCGACACCGCGGCGGCGCAGGAGAACGCGAAGCGCTTCCTCGCGGCGACGCGGCGAACGACCGCCTGAGATCGATCTAGGTGCCGCGGGATCTCCCGCTCGGGAACGGCGATCTGCTGGTCACCTTCGACCAGCGGTACCAGCTGCGCGACATCTTCTATCCGCACGTCGGTCAGGAGAACCACACCGGCGGCAACGCATGCCGTTTCGGCGTGTGGGCGGACGGCGCATTCAGCTGGATCGGCGAAGATGGCTGGGAGCGGCACATCGACTACGAGCACGAGACCCTGGTGGGCGATACGCAGCTGCGCCACGGCGGCCTTGGGCTTCGCTTCCGCTGCCGCGACGCCGTCGACTTCGATCGCACCATCTACTTCAAGGAGGTCACCGTCGAGGACGAGCTCGGCAGAGAGCGCGACGTGCGGGTCTTCCAGCACTTCGACGCGCACCTGTTCGGCAACGACGTCGGCGATTCGGCCTACTACGACCCGCGCTCGCAGTCGATCGTCCACTACAAGGGACGCCGGGCGTTCCTGCTCTCGGGATCGGCCGGAGGTCACGCCTTCGGACTGACGTCGTTCGCGATCGGACAGAAGGACGCGCCCGGGAAGGAAGGCACGTGGCGCGACGCGGAGGACGGAGAGCTCTCGCGGAATCCCGTCGCTCAGGGCTCGATCGACAGCGTGGGTTCGCTGTCGTTCAGCGTTCCGCCGAACGGCAGCACGACGGTGACGTTCTGGATCGCCGTCGGTCAGTCGTACGACGAGGTGCGCGAGCTCGACAAGCTCGTGCGCGAGCGGACGCCCGCCTCGTTCCTCGCCCGCACCAAGGACTACTGGCGACTCTGGGCGAACAAGGACGAGACCATCGCCGATCATCTGCCGGCAACGGTCGCGAAGCTCTACAAGCGCTCGACCCTGGTCATCCGCACGCAGATCGACAACCGCGGCGCGATCATCGCCGGCAACGACTCGGACGTCCTGCGCTTCAACCGCGACACCTACTCCTATCTATGGCCCCGGGACGGAGCGCTCGTCGCCGACGCGCTCGATCTGGCCGGCTACGGCGAGGTGACGCGACGATTCTTCGAGCTGTGCGGGAATCTCATCGCGCGCGAGGGCTACCTGCTCCACAAGTACAACCCGGACGGCTCGCTCGGCTCTTCGTGGCACGCGTGGTCGACGCCCGAGGGACGGCTCGAGCTCCCGATCCAGGAGGACGAGACCGGACTTCCGATCTGGGCGCTGTGGCAGCACTACGAGCGGGACCGAGACATCGAGTTCATCCGCCCGCTGTACCGCAAGCTGGTGCGCACGGGCGCTGACTTCATGGCGACCTTCCGCGAGACGCGAACGAAGCTTCCCGCGCCGTCGTTCGACCTGTGGGAGGAGCGCCGCGGGATCCACGCCTTCACGACCGCCGCGGTGTGGGCCGGGCTCACCGCCGCGCGGAACTTCGCGGTCGCCTTCGGGCAGCACGAGCTCGCCAAGCGCTATGCCGTCGCCGCGCAGGAGATCCGCGAGGCCGCGCTCTCCTATCTATGGGACGAGGACCGCGGGCGGTTCGTCCGCACGGTCGCGGCGCTCCCCGACGGGATGATCGTCAAGGACGCGACCATCGACATCTCACTGGCCGGGATCTTCCTGTTCGGCATGCTGCCGGCGACCGATCCGCGCGTGGTGGCGACGATGAAGGCCATCGAGGAGCGCCTCACCGTGCGGACCGAGATCGGTGGTATCGCCCGCTACGAGAACGACTACTACTTCCAGGTCTCGCAGGATCTCGCGAGCGTGCCGGGCAATCCGTGGTTCATCAGCACACTGTGGCTCGCCGAGTGGTACATCGCCACGGCGACGTCGATGGACGACCTCGAGCACCCGCGCAAGCTGCTCGAGTGGTGTGTGAGCAAGGCCCTTCCGTCGGGCGTCCTCGCCGAGCAGGTGCATCCGTACACCGGAGAGCCTCTCTCGGTGTCTCCGCTCACGTGGTCGCATGCCGGCTTCGTGAGCGCCGTGCAGCACTACGCGCGCGCGTCCGCCCGCATCCAGGGACATCTACGCAAGCAGGCGGCTCGTTCGGGCGAGGTCATCGCGTGAGGATCGCGACGGCGCTCCTGGCGATCCTGCTCGCCTCGTGCTCGTCGAGCGGATCGGGGAAACCGTCGGTCGCGCCCGGTGTCGGGACGCAGGCAACGTTCCTCCTCGCCAATCCGGGTGGTCTGCTCGCGCTCGACGACACCGCGCGCACGCTCGGCCGCGTGGTCGATCTCCCGCCGCAGAGCGCGCCCTCGACCCCCTCGCTGAATCCGTCACGCACCTCCCTCGTCTTCGCGCTGACGGCGCAACCGGATCCGAAGCGCGGCTTCGGTTCCGACATCTACACGGTGAACCTCGACGGCACCGGCCTTCGCGCGGTCGTGCAGCACGAGTCGGACAACGTCTTCTACGCGAGCCCGCGCTTCGACCCCACCGGGAACGTCCTGTACTTCCACCGCCGCGCCGCGCTCATCGTGAACGGCTCCTTCGCCGGCAACGACGACGCGATCGAGCGGCTGGACCTACGCACCGGCGAGCGCAAGCGCATCGTGAAGGACGGTGCGGATCCGGCGATCAGTCCCGACGGCCGCACGCTGATCTACGTGCACCTCAAGGACGGGCAGGTCGACGCCCTGTGGCGCGCGGACATCGACGGGGCCAATCCCAGCCCGCTTCTGAAGACGAAGGACACGTTCTGGTACCTCCAGGCGCCGCGCTTCGCGCCGACCGGATGCCAGATCGTGTTCTCCGCGGCGGGGCACACCGTGTCGCGCGGCACGAGCGGCGGCAAGCTCGCCCACCTGAACGTCCCATCCGATCTGTTCCTCGCGCCCTGCGACGGCTCCGGGATCAAGTCCGTCGGCCAGACGGGCGACGACGTGGTGCCGGCGTGGTCGCCCGACGGCGCGCGCATCGCCTACGTCGGGCAGGGCGGCTTCTTCATCGTCGACGTGAAGGCGCTGACGGCGCGCACCGTGGCGCAGAGCCAGGACTTCTTCTTCGGCGATCTGGTCTGGCTCAAGTAAGCCGACCGGACCGCCTGACGCTGGCGGTCTTCGCGATCGTCGTCCTCATCGGCGGCAGCAACTTCGTCGCCGTTCGCTACAGCAACGCCGAGCTCCCTCCGTACTGGGGCGCGACGCTGCGCTTCGTCCCCGCCGCCGCGCTGCTGTTCATCGCGCTGCCGATCTGGCGCATCCCCCTCCCGCGTGGCGCGGCGCTCACCGGCGCGGTCCTTTACGGCGCGCTGAACTTCGGCGCGGGCTACGCCCTGACCTACTTCGGCCTGCAGAAGGCGCCGGCGGGCACCGCCTCGGTCGTGCTCGCGACCGTTCCGCTGTTCGCGCTCGTGCTCGCGGTCGTGCACGGTCTCGAGCGGTTCCGGATCCGGCCGCTGCTGGGCGCGGTCGTCGCCACCGCCGGAATCGCGATCGTGTTCGGCGATCAGCTCTCCGCCGACGTGCCAGCGGTATACCTGCTCGCGATCCTCGCGAACGCCGCCGTGGCGGCTGAGGCGACCGTCATCGCAAAACGCTTCCCGCGCACGCATCCGCTCGGGACGAACGCCGTCGGCATGCTCGTGGGCGCGGTGATCCTCGGAGCGCTGTCCTTCGGTGTGGGCGAGACGCACACGTTGCCGCAGCGCCCCGAGACGCAGCTGACGCTCCTCTACCTCGCGACGATCGGGTCGATCGGTCTCTTCGGCCTGTTCCTGTTCATGCTCGGCCGCTGGACCGTCTCGGCGTCGTCGTACGCCCTGGTGGTGATGCCGCTGGTCGCTGTCTCGCTCGGTGCCGCGCTGCGAGGTGAAGCCGTTTCGTCGTCGTTCGTGATCGGCGCGGTGGTCGTCGCGGTCGGCGTGTACGTCGGCGCGCTCATGCCGGAGCAGCACTAGCCGGCACGTGCGGTCGAGTACCTCGGCATCGGTCAGGCGCTTGGCGGCAATGGGTAGCCCGCGACGGCCGGCTCGCCGCGCAGCTTCGCGAAGCCTGGCTTGATCCGGCCGTAGATGACCGCGAGGCGCTCGTCGTAGCCGACGAACGCGCTCTTCATGGCGTTCAGCGTGAGCTTCTCGATGTCGTCGAGCGAGAGCGCGAACGCGCGCGACAGGCGCCGGAACTCCTCGGACAGCGTCACGTCCGACATCAGGCGGTTGTCCGTGTTCACCGTGACGCGGAAGCGCTGCTCCATGAACTGGCGGATGGGATGCTCCTCGAGCGACGGCACCGCGCCGGTGTCGACGTTGCTCGATGGGCACAGCTCGAGCGGGATCCGCTTGTCGCGGATGAACGCGGCGAGCGGGCCGAGCTTCACGACCCGACCGTCGGCGATGGCCATGTCCTCGATGAGCCGAACGCCGTGGCCGATGCGATGCGCGCCGCAGTACTGGATCGCCTGCCAGATCGATGGCGGGCCGAACGCCTCACCCGCGTGGATCGTGATCGAGAAGTTCTCGCGCCGGCAGAGCTGGAAGGCCTCGAGATGCGCCTTCGGCGGATGGCCCGCCTCCTCGCCCGCGATGTCGAACCCGACGACGCCGCGCTCGCGGAACGCGACGGCGAGCTCGGCCATCTCGAGCGAGTCGGTGCGGTCGCGCATCGCGCAGATGATCTGACGCAGCGTGATCGCGTACCGCTGTTCCGCCCGTGAGAAACCACGCGCGACCGCGTCGACGACCTGCTCGAGGTTCAGGCCGCGCTGCGTGCTGAACACGGGCGCGTAGCGGATCTCGGCGTAGACGACGCCATCCTGCGCGAGGTCTTCGCCGCACTCGTACGCGACCCGCTCGATCGCATCGACGCTCTGCATGACGGCGATCGTGTGGGCGAAGCCGCGGAGATATAGCGAGAGCGATCCACTCGCCGCGCTGGCGTGGAACCACCGCGCGAGCTCGCCGGCGTCCGTCGTCGGGAGGCCACCGTAGTTCTGGTCGCGCGCGAGCTCCACGATCGTCGCCGGCCGCAGGCCGCCATCCAGGTGATCGTGGAGGAGCACCTTCGGAGCGGCGCGCAGCGTCTCGAGCGGGATCATCTGGCGGCTTTTCGCGGATCCTCACCGGGGATGATGCGCCAGCCGGAACGCGACGGCCTACCGAACACGATGTCGTCGGGCCGCACCGGCACGCGGTCCAGCTCGCGGCCGCTCGCGGCGCGGATCGCGGCGACAATCGCCGGCGTGCTCGAGATCGTGGGTGGCTCGCCCACGCCCTTCGCGCCGTAGGGCCCGTCCGGATGGGGATGCTCGATGAGATCGGACACGACCGGCGGCATGTCGAGCATCGTGGGCAACAGGTAGTCGGTGAAGGACGCGTTGCGCACCGCCCCGTCCCGGAGCTGCACCTCTTCCATGACCGCGAGCCCCAGCCCCTGCGCGATGCCGCCCTCGAGCTGCCCGATCACCGCGAGCGGATTGAGCGCCTTGCCCACGTCCTGCGCGGTCGCGACCTGCACCACCTTCACCAGTCCCGTCTCGACGTCCACGTCGACGACCGCTCGATGCGCCGCGAAGAGGAACGCCACGTGCCCCTTGTTCTGCGTGCTCGAGTTGCGCGGCTCCGTCGGGCGATGGCGGTGCGTGACGGTCCGGTCGATCGGCGTGTCGAGTAGCTCGGCAACATCGGTCTCGCCGGGAGCACGGCCGCGCGCGACCGAGCGCTTCGCGAGCTCCTTCTTCACCTCACGGCACGCCTCCAGCACCGCGCCGCCGGTCATCCACGTCTGCCGCGACGCCGAGGACGAGCCGGCGGACCCGATCGTCGTGTCCGGCGTGTCCACGATGATGCGCTCGACGCCGAGCTCGGTCCGCGCGATCTGCTCGCACACCAGCACGATGCCCTGCCCGACCTCCGCCGCGGCGGTGTGCACGCGTGCGAACGGACCGCGCTCGTCGCGCTGAAGGCGGATGCGCGCCGTGGAGAAGTCGTCGAACGAGTGCGAGTAACAGACGTTCTTGAAGCCGACCGCGAAGCCGACGCCTCGCCGGACGCCCTCGCCGTGTGTGAGGTTGCCCGCGCCGCCCGGTAGGTCCAGGGGGTCGCTCGATGCGCGCTCCGGCGGGAGCGGGAGCGCCGCGCAGCGGCGGATGATGTCGGCGACCGGCGCCGCGCCCTCCACGGGCTGGCTCGTGACGATCTGGTCGCCGTCGCGCAGCGCGTTCCGCGCGCGCAGGTCAACCGGATCGACGCCGAGCGCGGCCGCGAGCTTGTCCATCTGCGCCTCGTAGGCGAAACATGACTGGACCGCGCCGAAGCCGCGCATCGCACCGGCCGGCGGATTGTTGGTGTACGCGCCGACGGCGTGGATGACGGCGTTCGGCATACGGTATGGACCGGCGCCGAAGCACGCGGCGTTCGCGACGACGGCACTGCTCGACGATGCGTACGCGCCGCCGTCGAGCACGATCGTCGCGCGCACGAACACCAGGTCCCCGCCTCTCGTCGCGCCGTGCGAGTACCACATGCGCGCCGGATGCCGATGCACGTGGCCGTAGAACGATTCTTCGCGCCCGTAGCTCATGCGCACCACGCGCCTGGTCGCGAGCGCGAGCAGGCACGCGTGGATCTGCAGCGTCACGTCCTCGCGCGCACCGAAGGCACCGCCGACGCCCGCCAGGACCAGACGCACCTTCGACTCGGGCAGGCCGATGCACGGCGCGATCTGCCGCAGGTCCTCGTGCAGCCACTGCGTCGCGATGTAGAGCGTGACCCCGCCGTCCTTGTCCGGGATCGCGAGGCCCGCCTCCGGCCCCAGCGCCGCCTGGTCCTGCATCGCGACCTCGTATTCACCATCGACGATCACGTCGGCGCTCGCCTTCGGATCGCCGTGCAGTACGCGAACGTCCTCGATGACGTTGCCATCGTCGTGCAGCTTCGGCGCGTCGCGCTGGAGCGCGGCGACCGGATCGGTGACCGCGGGCAGCGGCGCGTACTCGACGTGGATCGCCTTGACCGCGAGGCGCGCCTGCTCAGCGTCCTCGGCGGCGACAAGCGCGACCGGCTCGCCGACGTAGCGCACGACACCCGCGGCGAGGACCGGCTGGTCGAGCTTCATGAGCCCGAACGTCTCGCGCGTCGGCAGGTCGTCCGCGGTGAGGACGGCCTGCACGCCGGGCATCTTTCGCGCAGCCGCCGTGTCGATGCGCGTGATGCGCGCGCGTGCGTGCGGGCTGCGCAGCGTCGCGCCGTGGAGCATGCCGTCACGGTGCAGGTCGCTCGCGTATTCGAACTCGCCCTTGACCTTCGGCGGCGCATCGGCGCGCGGGATCGATTCGCCCACGCCGCCGCGCAGTCGCGGCTTCGCGATGATGGTCATGGTGTCGCCGCCCTGTACGTCGCGACGCACTCGCGGGGACCGATCGTCCTCGACGCCTCGCGGAGCAGCGCGCGGCCGATGCCCTCGCCGCGCCGGCCCTCCGCGACGACGACCGTTCGTAGCAGGAGCGTGCCGCCCTCCGGACCCAGGCGCAGCGCCGCCACGGCGCTCGCAGCCCTGATCGCGACGCTCATCGCGCCCGCGCCGCTCGCTGCACGGCTTCGAGGATCTTTCCGTATCCCGTGCAGCGGCAGATGTTGCCGCTGAGCGCCTCGCGGATCTCCGCGTCCGACGGCTCGGGGTTGTCGCGCAGCAGCGCCTCCGTCGCGACGATGAAGCCGGGCGTGCAGAAGCCGCACTGCACCGCGCCAGCCTCGACGAACGCGCGCTGAACGGGATGCATGTGTTCGCCCTCGGAGAGCGCCTCCACCGTGCGCACGTCGCGATCCTGCGCTGCCGCGGCGAGCACGAGACACGAACAGACCAGCTCGCCGTCGAGCAGCACCGAGCACGAGCCGCACTCCCCCTGCTCGCACGCATTCTTGCTGCCCCAGAGACCAAGTCGTTCGCGGAGGACCGTGAGCAGGCTCTCGTGCTCGCGAACCTCAGCGGTGCGTTCGCCTCCGTTCACCCGCAGCCGAAGCCTCATGCGTTGATCGCTCCGACCCGCGCGAGCGCGCGTCCCGCCATCACGCCGAGGACGTGACGTCGATAAGCCGCCGTTCCGCGCACGTCGTCGATCGGCCGCGCCGCCGATGCGACGAGCCGACCGAACTCCGCACACTGCGCGTCCGTGAGCTCCAGTGCGTGCTCCCAGCCCCGCTCATCGAAGAGACCCGTGGCGAACCGCTCGGCTTCGGGCGCGCGAAGGATCGTCGGGCCACACGATCCGAGGCCGATGCCGACGCGCTTCCGTTCGCGATCCACGACGAGCGCGAGACCGGCGACGGCGATGACCATCGCGTTGCGCGTGCCGACCTTCATGAATGTCTGCGACGGTCCGGCATCGTCCCACTCGGCGGTGACGATGAGCTCGTCCGAGCGGCGAACGTTCTTCTTCGGGCCGGTCATGAACTCGGTGAATGGCACGCGCCGCTCGCCCGACGTGGAGCGCAGCACGACCGTCGCGTCGAGTGCAGCGAGCACCGGCAGCGTGTCGCCCGCCGGCGACGACGTCCCGAGGTTGCCGCCCAGCGTGCCGGCGTTGCGGATCTGCGGTGAGCCCACCGTGCGCGCGGCCTCGCGCAGCGCGATCGAACCCGGGTCCTCCTGGAGCATCCGCGTGTATGTAACGGCTGCGCCCAGGCGTACGTGTCCATTGATCTCGACGTGGTCGAGCTCGTGGACGCGGTGGATGGCGAGGACGCGCTCCGGCCGTTTGCGCCCGAAGTTGATGTCCACGAGCAGATCGGTGCCGCCGGCGAGAAGTGTCACGTCGGTGGCGCTGGAAAGGTGATCGAGTACGTCGTCCAGATCGCGCGCGACGTCAACGCTCACCCGCGGATTATCCCTTCCGTCCCGATGCCAACGCGCCCTAGCATGCGACCCTCAGAGGGAGGCGTAATGAGGCGGGCGGAGTGGTTTATCGCACGGCCGTGGCGGCCGGTCTTGCTCGTGTTACTCGTCGTCTTCCCGCTTCTTCTCGTCGGCGAGCTGGCCGCGGCCGACACGCAGCAGCGCGTTCGGCGGGACCAAGAGCAGACGCTGCGATCGCTGGCCGCGCGAGGTGCCGAGACGATCACGATCCAATCGAACGCGCTGTTCGGCGAGCTCGTCGGAGCGGGTAGCTCTCGCCGGCTGGTAGGAGCGACCGGAGTGGTGGTGCGTCGGACGGAGGACGCCCCGCCGGAGGTCATCGTCCCGCCGGACCTTGGCGAGCTCTCATTCGAGCTCGCGACGGTGCGCGCGGTCATACGGAGCGATGTCGCGTATCTCTTCACCGTCGATGGGGCCGGCATCATTCAAGCGGGAGATCCCCCCGACGGTGCGCCGCGGCCAGGCATGGACGTACGCACGACCGAATACGCAAGAGCGCTGAACGACCGACAGCCGCACTACCTCGGGGTCGATCCCTCCTCATCGTCTCTCGTCGCCGCTGTGACCATCGCCGGCTCGTCGCTCAGGGGCTCGCGTGTCGTCGCCGGGCCCAGCTCTCTGGTAGCCGTCCTTCAGAAACGCGCCATCGAGAACTGGCTCGCGCCGCTCGCCGGCTCGGTCGGGGATATCTACGTGGTCGATCGGCAGGGACGCGTGCTCGCGCGGTTGAACGGTGAGGCCAGGCCGTTCTCGGATGCCGCCCGAGCCGAGCCAGCGATCGCGGCGGCGATCGCCAGTCAGACGTATCTCGGATACGGACGCGATCCGTCGACGAACGACGCTGCGTTGATCGCCAGCGCGCCGACGGCCGACCTCGGCTGGAGCGTCGTCGCGGTCGCGCGGAATGACGCGCTTGAGTCTGAGGTCGAAGGCGCCCTCGCACAGCAGCGCGCGCTACGTCTCGGCCTCGCCGCCGTGCTGCTCATCGGGTCCGCGCTCGTCGGATCGGCGTCGAGCACAGCGCTGCGTCGGCGTCGTGAGGCCACCGAGTCGCTTGACCGCGAGCGCGCGACGGGCGAGGTGCTCCGTGTGATGAGCCGATCGGTCTTCGATCTGCAGACCGTGCTCGACACGCTGGTCAAGGAGGCCGCGCGGCTGTGCGACGCCGAGCGTGGATCGATCCACCGGTATGACGGAGAGGTATATCGGACCGCTGCGTTCTGGGGCCCGAATATCACGCCGGAGTATCGGCAGATGGGACTCAACACGGTGCGCAAGCCCGGACGCGAGACGCTGATCGGACGCGTCGCGCTGGAGCGGGCGGTCGTGCACATACCCGACGTGCTCGCCGATCCCGAGTACAAGGCGCTCGAGATCCAGCAGGTCGGCGGCTATCGCACCGCCCTCGGGGTGCCGCTCCTGCGCGAGGGCTTCCCCATCGGCGTCTTCGTGCTCATGCGTCCGGAGGTGCGCCCGTTCACCGATAGGCAGATCGAGCTCGTGCGCACGTTCGCCGATCAGGCCGTGATAGCGATCGAGAACGTGCGCCTCTTCAACGAGACGAAGGCGGCGCTCGAGCAGCAGACCGCGACGGCCGACGTGCTCAAGACCATCAGCCGATCCGCCTTCGATCTGAACGCGGTCTTCGACGTCGTCGTCGAGAACGCGACGAAGCTCTGTCGCGGCGATTTCGGCTACCTCTACCGGCGCGAGGGCGACGTGTTCGTTCTGGCGGCCCAGCACGGCGCCGCGCCGCCTGGCCACACGGAATACGAGCAGGCGCATCCGACGCCGATCGTCCGCAGCACGCTTATTGGTCGTGTCGCGATCGAGAAGGCGCTCGTGCACATCCCCGATCTCTTCACCGACCCCGAGTACGACGTTCCCCTGAACGTCGAGCACGGCGTTCACACCGTCGTCGCGGTCCCGATCTTCAGCGGCGGCGATGTCGTCGCCGCGATCGGGGCGGCACGCTTCCGGGTCGACCCGTTCTCGCGCGACGAGCTGCGGCTCTTCGAGACGTTCGCCGACCAGGCGGCGATCGCGATCGAGAACGTGCGGCTGTTCAACGAGACGAAGCGAAGCCTCGAGCGGCAGACGGCCACAGCCGAGGTCCTCCAGGTGATGAGCCGCTCCACGTCCGACCTCCAGCCCGTCCTCGACAGCGTGGTCGCCAACGCCGAGCGCCTCTGCGCCGCGGACTACTCATTCGTCTTCCTTCCGGAAGGAGAGGGTTACCGCATCGCGGCGTGGTCTGGCGGCTCGCCGGAGCTCGTCGAGATGGAGAAGGACCTCATCGTGAAGCCCGGCCGCGAGTTCCTCGTCGGCCGCGTCGCCCTCGAGGCTAAAACCGTCCATATCCAGGACGTGCTGGCCGACACGCACTACGCGTGGCATGAAGGGCAGGCCGTCGGCGGCTATCGGACGATGCTCGGGGTACCTATGATCCGCGACGGCTCCGTCGTCGGCGTCATCGGCGCGTTCCGCAACACCGTGCATCCGTTCGGCGACGACCAGATCGGACTCCTTCGGACCTTCGCCGACCAGGCCGTCATCGCGATCGAGAACGTTCGGCTCTTCAACGAGACGAAGGAGGCGCTCGAGCGCCAGACCGCCACGAGCGAGATGCTCAAGGTGATCAGCCGCTCCGCGTTCGAGCTCGAGCCTGTGTTCCAAAGCGTCATCGACAACGCCGCGCGCCTGTGCGGCGCCGACTTCGCGACGTTCTGGCGACTCGATGGCGACTCCTATCGCATGGTGGCGTCGAACTATCAGTCGCCTGAATACAACGCGATGCTCCAGAGCAAGCGCGTCACACCGGAGCGCGGGTCGGTCACCGGACGGGCAGCACTCGAGGGCCGGACGGTCCACTTCCCGGACGTGTTCGCCGATCCGGAGATCCAGTACCGCGATACGCCCGTGGCCGGGAATGCAAAGAGCGCGCTCGGCGTCCCGATCGTCCAGGGCGGCCGCGTGGTCGCGATCATCGCGCTCGGGAGGCTCGAAGTCCGCCCATTCACGTCCGCGGAGATCGCACTGGTGGAGACGTTCGCCGACCAAGCCGCCATCGCGATCGAGAACGTGCGCCTCTTCAACGAGACGAAGGAGACGCTCGAGCGGCAGACCGCCGCAAGTGAGGTCCTCAGTGCGATCAGCCAGACGCGTGGAGACGTGCAGCCCGTGCTCCAGACGATCGTGGACGCCGCCCTACGACTCTGCAACGCGGAGCACTCCGCCTTCGTCTCGCGCGTCGGAGAGACGATCGTGCTGCGCGCCGGCGCGGGGAACTGGAAGCCGGTGATCGGGACCGTCCTCGACATAGGGAGCGGTGCGCTCGTCTCGCGCGCGATCCGGGAGCGTCGGTCGCAGCACAGCGTGGATGCCTGGAGCGATCCACGTCTGGACAAGACGCGACTGGGACCGCCGAATTGGAGCGCCTCGCGGCTCGCGGTCCCGGTTCTGGTCGACGGCGAGGCGGTCGGCGTCATCCGCATCGGAAGGGATGCGCCCGGGGGGTTCACCCAGCGGCAGATCGAGCTGGTGGAGTCGTTCGCGGCCCAGGCCGCGATAGCGATCGAGAACGTCCGCCTCTTCAACGAGACCAACGAGTCGCTCGAGCGCCAGACGGCGATCAGCGAGATCCTCCAGGTGATGTCGAGCTCGCCGACCGACATGCAGCCGGTGCTCGATGCGATCGCGCGGAACGCGGCCCGATTCTGTGCGGCGGAGGACTGTGGCGTCGCGCTCATACGCGAGGACGGGCTGCTCGAGCAGGTCGCGCAGCACGGTCACATCACAAAGCAGCTCCCGCCCTGGCCGGTGGACCGGAGCTCCGTGCGCGGACGTTCGATCGTCGATCGGCGCGTGATCCACATCGAGGACATGCTGGCCGAGAGCGAGGACGAGTACCCGATCGGGGTGCAGCGCGCCAGAGAGCTCGGCCAGCGAACCATCCTCGCGGCGCCGCTCCTGCGCGAGGGCGTACCGCTCGGCGCGATCGCGCTTCGCCGCGCGGAGGTACGGCCGTTCACCGACAAACAGGTCGCTCTGCTGCGGACGTTCGCCGACCAAGCGGTCATCGCGATCGAGAACGTGCGCCTCTTCAACCGGACGAAGGAGTCGCTGGAGAGACAGACCGCGACCGCGGAAGTCCTGAAGACGATCAGCGGAACCGCGTTCGATCTACAGCGCGTTCTCGATACGGTGATCGCCCACGCGACGCGCTTGACCGAGGCAGAGAACGGCTTCGTGTATCGCGCGGAAGGGGCAGAGCTGCGAATGTTCGCGGCCTTCGGCGAGAAGGCGCAGATCATGCGCGACTGGCAGATCGAACACCCGATCCGCACGGACGACACCGGATCGGCGACGGGCCGGGCGTTCACGCTGAAGAGGACCGTGCACATCCCGGACGTTGACGCGGATCCGACCTACACCTATCGGCAGGGCCAGCAGCTCGGCGGATTCCGCGTGCTCCTCGCCGTCCCGCTATTGCGCGACGAACAGGCGATCGGCGTGATCGCGCTCTGGCGGACCGTGCCGCGCGCCTTCACGCGCGAGCAGATCGATCTCGTCGAGAGCTTCGCCGATCAGGTCGTCATCGCGATCGAGAACGTACGTCTCTTCGAGGAGACGAGGGAATCGCTCGAGCGACAGACCGCGATCAGCGAGGTGCTCAAGACGATCAGCCGGTCCGCGTTCGACCTCCAGCCCGTACTCGAGATCGTGACCGACAACGCGTCGCGGCTGGCCGGCGCGGACATCGCCTGGCTCAGCACCGTCCGCGACGATCGCTTCATGACGGTGGCCTACAGCAGCGGATTCCCACAGGACGTGAAGGAGGAAACGGCGAAACGGGCGCGGCAGAACTTCGGCGGATGGATCCCGATCGAGAGAGGCGGGCTCATGGGCCACACGATCGCCGCGCGCACGACGACGCACATCCCCGATGTGAAGGCCGATCCGACGCTCGGCAACTCACTTGTCGTGGTGGCGACCGACTCGCGGACCGCGCTCGGCGTGCCGATGCTGCGCGAGGGACGGGCGATCGGCGCGATCGTCCTGGCGCGATACGAGGTGCGTCCGTTCAGTACGCGCGAGATCCAGCTCGTGCAGACCTTCGCCGATCAGGCAGCGATCGCGATCGAGAACGCGCGGCTCTTCAACGAGATCCAGGACAAGAGCCGCCAGCTCGAGATCGCGAACCGCCACAAGAGCGAGTTCCTCGCCAACATGTCGCACGAGCTGCGCACGCCGCTAAACGCGATCATCGGCTTCTCCGAGGTGCTGCTGCAGGGCATCTTCGGCGACGTGAACGACAAGCAGCGCGAGTACCTGCAGGACGTACTCGGCTCCGGTCAGCATCTCCTCCTGCTCATCAACGACATCCTCGACCTGTCCAAGATCGAGGCCGGCCGGATGGAGCTCGACGTCTCCACGTTCCGGATCCGCGCCGCGCTCGACAGCGGACTCACGATCGTCCGCGAGCGCGCGGCGCGGCATAACATCGCGCTGTCTGCGATCGTGGCGGACGACGTGGGCACGATCGAGGCGGATGAGCGCAAGGTGAAGCAGATCCTGTTCAACCTTCTATCGAACGCGGTGAAGTTCACACCCGACGGCGGGCGCGTCGAGGTCAGCGTCGCGGCGGAGAACGGCGACGTGCGCGTGCTCGTGCGCGACACAGGTATCGGCATCGCGCCGGATGACCAGGCGCGCATCTTCGAAGAGTTTCAGCAGGTCGGGCGCGAGCGGTCGCGCGAAGGAACGGGTCTCGGCCTCACTCTGACCAAGCGTTTCGTCGAGCTGCACGGCGGTCGGATCTGGGTCGAGAGCGAGCCTGGGAAGGGCAGCGCCTTCGGATTCACGCTTCCGCTACGTCAGGCCGCCGCGGTGCGAGCGTGAACGACCTCGTGCTCATCATCGAGGACAACGACAAGAATCTGAAGCTGGCCCGCGACCTGCTTCGCTACCACGGCTTCGAGACCATCGAGGCGATGAACGCCGAGGACGGGATCGTGCTGGCGCGTGATCGCTCCCCGCGCCTGGTGCTCATGGACATCCAGCTTCCCGGCATGGACGGCGTGAGCGCTCTCGCGGAGCTGCGCAAAGATCCGGCCACCTCGACGATCCCGGTGGTCGCCATGACCGCATCGGTCATGAAGGAGGACCGCGAGCGCTTCGACAAGGCCGGCTTCGACGGGTTCATCACCAAGCCGATCGACGTCCGCACGTTTCCGGACACCGTGCGCACGCACATGAGGACGCCGTGAAGGCCGACCCGAAGATCCTCGCCATCGACGACACCCCGGAGAACCTGAGGCTCCTCGAGGCGATCCTCGCGCCGCGCGGCTATCAGCTGATCACCGCGAGCGGTGGGGCGACCGGACTCGCGGCCGTCGTGCGCGAGAGCCCGGACCTCGTACTCCTCGACATCGTGATGCCCGGGATGAACGGCTACGACGTGTGTCGGAAGCTCCGCGACGACCCGGCAACGCGCTTCCTGCCGATCGTGATGATCACCGCCAGCGGCGACCAGGAGCGCGTCCAGGCGCTCGAGGCGGGCGCGGACGACTTCATCGCGAAGCCCTTCAACCAGCTCGAGCTGCTCGCGCGCGTGCGCTCGCTGCTTCGACTCAAGGAGTACCACGACACGATCGAGGACCAGTCGGCGGAGCTGGCGGAGTGGAACAAGACGCTCGAGGCGCGCGTGGCGTCGCAGGTCGAGGAGATCGAGCGCATCGGTCGCCTGCGCCGGTTCCTGTCCCCGCAGATCGCGGAGCTGGTCGTGTCGCAGGAGGCGCTCCTCGAAGGCCATCGCCGCGAGATCAGCGTCGTGTTCTGTGACCTGCGTGGCTTCACGACGTTCTCCGAGACCGCCGAGCCCGAGGAGGCGCTCGCGGTGCTGCGCGAGTACCACACCGCGCTCGGCGCGTCGGTCTTCCGCTATGAGGGAACGCTCGAGCATTTCGCGGGAGATGGCGTCATGGTGTTCTTCAACGACCCGGTCCCCTACGCCGACCATGCGCTCCGCGCGGTCAGCATGGCCGTCGCGGTGCGGGAGCGCATGGGCGAGCTCCTCGAGCGCTGGCACAAGCGCGGCCACGATCTCGGTTTCGGCGTTGGGATCGCGATGGGTCACGCGACGCTCGGTCGTATCGGCTTCGAAGGACGCTACGACTACGGCGCCGTCGGCAACGTGACGATCCTCGCGCAGCGGCTGTCCGCCGAGGCGAAGCCTGGACAGATCCTGGTGAGCCAGCGGATCTTCGCGGCCGTCGACGGCGACGTCGAGACGGAGTCGCTCGGCGACGTGTCGCTCAAGGGCTACTCCCGGCCCGTGCCCGCGCACAACGTCATCGGCCTACGCAAGCCGGTGGCTCAGCGCGCCGACTGAACATGACCGGAATTGACGCAGGACGCGTATCCAAACGGATTATCTAATCACACCGGGTTGCCATACCGTTCGAGATTCGTTTCGTTCGCCAGCAGGAGCGATGTCGATCACTGGATCCGCGCGAATCGTCGTCAGACACGCTCACGATCCACGAGCGCGAGCCGCCTTGATGCGCGTCGCCGTGCGCGCTGGCAGCGCTGTGTGGGAAGCGACCGGCGGTGTACCGCTGTGCGCCCTGAACCTCCGGTTCGAGCGGGTCAGCTAGCCGGCTCGACAAGCAAGCGCACAACGAGCGACGCCTCGGTCGACATCTTGCAACATCGGGATGAAGGGTAATCATGAGCTGATGCGTGGCCATCCGGAGCCGGTACGCGTCCTCATCGTCGAAGACGTCGCCGACCTGCGCGAGTTCTACGGGATCCTCCTTCGCGACGAAGGCTTCGAGGTGCGCTCGACCGCGAATGGCAAAGAGGCGCTCGAGCAGCTCGCGTGGGATCCCGACGTCGTGCTCCTCGACCTGATGATGCCGGTGATGGACGGCTACGAGTTCTACGCTCGCCTCCGCGCGTTACCCGGCGAGAAGCCCGCGGTCATCGTGCTGTCCGCGGTGCAGGCGCGGCGCGACGATCTGCAAGGCGTTCATGCGATCATCCCCAAGCCCTTCGACCTCGCGCAGCTCGTCCACCGAGTGGAGGCCGCGACCATCCACGCGATGCACTAGGCGATCCCCGCCCCGCTGATCACGCCGGGGAGCGCCTCCGCCGCCTTCGCGCGGACCTCGGCCGGATCGAAGAGCACCGGCGCGCCGCTCCTGACCAGTACCGTGCCGTCGATCACCACGTCGCGCACGCCACGTGAACCGCCGCCGAACACGATGCGCGCGCGGGGATCGCCGCCCGGTCCCGCCAGGCGTTCGCTGTCCAGCACCACGACGTCTGCCCGCTTGCCGACCGCGAGCGTGCCGACGTCCTCCTCCATGTGCAGTGCCCGCGCGCCGTCGCGCGTCGCCATCATCAGCGCGTCTCCCGCAGTGAGCGAGCGCTGCCCGTGCAGCGTCCGCGCCAGGAGCGTCGCGAGCCGCGCCTCCTCGAACCCATCCAGCGCGTTGTTGCAGGCGGCGCCGTCCGCGCCGAGGCCGACCGGCACGTTCGCCTGCCGCAGGCGGACGACGTCGGCGACGCCCGATCCGAGCTTCAGGTTCGACGAGGGACAGTGCGTGACGGCGCTACGCGAATGGCGGAGGATCGCGAGCTCGTCGTCGTCGAGATGCACGGCATGCGCGATGACGCTGCGCTCGCTCGCGATGCCGACGTCCGCGAGGTAGGCCATCGGCGGCATGCCGGTCGCCGCGCGGACGGCCGCGGCCTCGTCGACGTTCTCGTTCGAGTGCGTGTGCACGATCGCGTCGTTCATCTTCGCGAGCATCGCCACGGCCTCGAGCAGGTCACGCGTGCAGGACAGCGCGAAGCGCGGCGCGTACGCGTAACCGATGCGCCCCGCGCCCGCGCGGCTCCATCGCTTCACCAGCGCGGCGCTCGCGTCGAGCGACGCGCGCGTCGTCTCCACGAGCAAAGGGGGCACCCCCTCGCCCGTGTCCATCATGGCCTGGCCAAAGCGGGCGCGGATGCCCGAGCGCACCAGCTCCTCGGCGACGACGTCGCCGTGGCGCGTCGTCCCCATGTCGAGGATCGTCGTCGTCCCGCTGGTGATGAGCTCGAGCAGACCGAGGCGCACGCTCGCGCGGACGGAGGCTTCATCGTGTGCCGCTTCGAGCGGCCAGATGAAGCGCTGCAGCCATTCCAGGAGCGTGAGGTCCTCGGCGAGTCCTCTGAAGATCGTTTGCACCAGATGTACGTGCGTCTGCACGAGCCCGGGCATGACGTAACAGCCCGAGCAGTCGATCACCTCCGTGTCCGCAGGGAGTTGCGCCGGCGCGATCCCGATCTGCGCGATACGCGATCCACTGATCAAAAGGTCCGCGCGGACGGGACGTGCATCCTCGATGAGCGGTAGCACCAACCCCCCGCGGAGCAGGATGCTCACGCGTACGCCAGCTCGCGCAGCGCCGTCGCGAGCACGCGTGTCCCGAGGATGACGTCTTCGGCGGAGGTCGCCTCGTCCGCGCAATGCGAGCGTCCGCCGATGCTCGGGACGAACAGCATGCCGGCATTCGCGGCTGAGCTCAGCACCTGCGCGTCGTGTCCGGCGCCGCTGATCATGTCACGCGCGTCCACATCGGCAGTCCGGCACGCGCGCCGCAGCACGTCCGTTGTGCGCTCGTTCAGCGACACGGGCGGCCGGTCGCGAAGCGTGCGCACCTCGACCTCGAGGGCGCGCTCGCGGCCAGCGACCTTGCAGATCTTCGTGATCTCCGCGTTGAGCGCAACGCGTTTGGCATTGTCGCTGTGACGCACATCGACGGTGAACCGCGCGACGCCGGGAACGACGTTCACTTGCGCAGGTTCGACCGCGATCGTGCCGACCGTCGCGACGGCCGGATGCCCCATCGCGCGCGCGGCGTCCGCGATGGCGAGCGTCATGGCGGCCGCGCCGAGCAGGGCATCGCGGCGGCGATCCATCGCCATCGCGCCGGCATGATCTGGCTGCCCGCGCACGACGACCTCGAGATGCGCGGTGCCGGCGATCGTTCGCACGACGGCGAGGCGTGGCCCCAGCTGATCGAGGATCGGACCCTGCTCGATGTGCAGCTCGAGGAACGTGTCGACGTCGCGTCGCACCGCCTGCGGGACATTCGCGGGATCGAGGCCGACGCTTCGCATCGCGTCGGCGAGCGTGACGCCGTCGCCGTCGCGGATACGCGATGCCTCGTCCGGCTCGATGCGATCGGCGATCGCGCGCGCGCCCCAGAAGTTCGTGTTGAAGCGGCTTCCCTCCTCCTCACAGATCGCCACCGCTTCGAGGATGCGCGCCGGTCTGCCGAGTGCCGCGACGAGGCTTGCGACCGCTTCGATGCCGGCAATCACGCCGAGGGCACCGTCGAGCGCGCCGCCGCCGCGCACCGTGTCGATGTGCGATCCGGTGACGATGGCGCGCCCGCCGCGCGAGCCCTCGATCTTTCCCCAGACGTTTCCGACCGCGTCGCGGCGCACGAGGAGACCGGCCTCCTTCATCCAACCGGACACGAGCTTGGTCGCGGAGATCCAGGCGGGCGTGTACAGCGCGCGATACAGCCCGCCGCCGGGCAGCGCGCCACGCTGTGCGAGCTCCTCGAGGCGGCGAAGGAGCCGTCGTTCGTCGATCGCGACGAGGTCCGCGGTCTTCATGGACCGGACCGCGCCAGGATCGCGTCCACGGTCTGCTCGACCGTGAGCGAGCCCGTATCGACGACGAACCAGCCGGCTTCCGGCGTGTTCTCGTGCAGCAAACGTGAGTGAAGCCGGCGCGCGGATGCGTCGAGCCGCGCGACATCCGCATCCGCCTTCTCCCGGCGCGCGCGGTTGCGCGCGAGAGCGACCTCGAGGCTCGGCGCAAGCATGACCTTGCGCGGCCGCAGCGCCTGAACCTCGTCGTACTGCGCGAGCATGGGCTCGTCCAGCACTCCCTCGATCACCACGGTCATTCCCGCCGGAACATAGCGCGCGGCCATGTCGGCCGCGGTGGCATGCGCGAGCGCGAACTGAAGCGTCGTCTCGGGTGTCCACGGCTCCGTCGGACTCGCGTATCCCGAGACGACGAGGTGTCGAATGCCGTCGACCGGGATGTGCACCGCACGGGGATAGCGGGCGCAGAGCGCGTCCGCGACCGTCGATTTTCCGGATCCCGGCACGCCACTCAGAAGCCAGACGGCAGTGCTCATGCGACCCGCTGCACGAAGTGTCCGTCGCCGGGCTTGCCGGTCACCTCATCGTCGGCGAAAACGGGATGGCCTCGCACGATCGTGCGAACGATGGCGCCTTTCAAGCGCATGCCCAGGTACGGGCTGATTCCGCTCCGCGCCTCGAGGTGATCGGGATCCAGCGTCCATTCACGATCCAAATCGATGAGAACGAGGTCCGCATCCGATCCGGTCCGGATCGCGCCCTTGCGCGGATAGAGTCCGAGCAGCTTCGCGGGCTTCGTGGCGAGCAGCTGCGCGAGATGCATCAGCGAAACGCCCCGGCGGTGAACGCCTTCCGTCAGCATCACCGGCAGCATCGCTTGCAGTCCGGAGACCCCGCCCCAGGCCGCCCAGATGTCCTCGTCGCCCCGCTTCTTCATCTCGGCGGTGCAGGGCGAGTGGTCGGAAGCGATCAGGTCGACACCTCCCGCCATCACCTGCTGCCAGAGCCGCTCGCGCGTGGCGGCGTCGCGGATCGGCGGCGCGCACTTCAGCGCTGATCCCACGCGATCGACGTCGTCCGCGTCGAAGGCGAGGTAGTGCGGGCACGTCTCGATCGTGATCGCCGCGCCGCTCTGCCGCGCGCGTCGCGCGGCGGTGATCGCGGTCTCGCTGGAGGCGTGCACAACATGCACGCTCGCCCGGGCGGCGCGCGCCGCGGTCCCGAGCTGCTCGACAGCGATCCGCTCCGCCGCCTGCGGACGGGACTCCAGCCAAGAGCGAGGGTCCTTGCGGCCGCGCAGCTGCTCGCTCGCGAGCGCGATCGTCGCCTCGTCCTCGCAGTGCGCGGCGACGAGGAGGCCCGCCGCCGCGGCTGCCGCGAGCGCGGGCTTGAGATCGTCCTCGCGCAAATGGCCGAACTCCTCTACACCGCTCGGACAGAGGAATGCCTTCACGCCCACGACGCCGCACGCGGCGAGCTCGCGCAGGCGCGCCTCGTTCGCGTCCACGAGCCCGCCCCACAGCGCGAAGTCGACGATCGCGCTGCGCGACGCGGCCTCGTACTTCGCGTCGAAAGCGTCCGCGTCGAGCGTCGGCGGGATCGAATTGAGCGGCATGTCCGCGAGCGTGGTGATCCCGCCGGCGGCCGCGCCACGCGTCGCGGCGAGCCAACCCTCCCACTCGGTGCGGCCCGGCTCGTTGACGTGCGCGTGCGCGTCGACGACACCCGGCAGGACGACGAGACCGCGCGCATCGATCTCGTCGCGCGCCTCACCCTCGCGCGGCTCGGCGATGCGCAGGATCACGCCGTCGAGCACGTGGACGTCGGCGACACGGACACCGTTCTCGGTGACCACGCGTCCACCGCGGATCGCGAGGTCAGACAAGATCGATCGTGAAGTCCTGGGCGCCCTCCCACAACGTGAGCCGGCCGATCTCCGCGAGGTGGTCGCCGCCCTCGACGACCGTGGCGAAGTGATTTCCGGCGAGCTGGCCGACCTTGCTCGCGAAAAGGGTCGAGCCGTATGGGAAGAGGATCTCCATCTCCGAGATGCCGCCGGGGTACACGAGCATCTGTCCCGGCGAGGGATGGCTGGTGTGATTCTCGAAGTCCACTCCGAGTCGCTTCTCGCCCATTGGCACCCAGGTGGACTCGCCGCTCCAGCGGCAATGCACGAGCTTGCTGCGGAGCGGAAGCATCCGGCGGATGGCCGCGCAGGTGTTCGGCGCATCCTTCTCCTCGAGCCGCGCCTTGAACGTGTACGGGCCGGCCGTGATGCGAAGCATCGCCATCGCGGGCGTACGATACGCCGCCGATGACGAAGGCTTCACTCTCGACGCACGTGCTCGACACGACCACCGGTATGCCCGCGGCGGGGGTGCGGATCGAGCTCACGCGCGATGGCACGTCGGTCGCGAGCGGCACGACCGACGCAGATGGCCGGATCCGCGAGCTCGCCCGCGACCTCGACCCGGGGACGTACCGTCTGATCTTCGACACGCATGCGTACGCGACGGACGCGTTCTTCTCGAAGGTCTCGCTCGACGTCGAGCTGGGAAGCGGTCATACGCACGTGCCGCTGCTGCTCTCCCGCTTCGGCGTGACCTCGTACCGGGGAAGCTGATGCCGCAACGTGCGACGGTCTGGGACTTCGTGGCGATCTTCGAGCACAGCCCGATCCTCCTGTCGCGTTTGTTGCCGCTCGTCGGGCCGGACGATGGCCCCGAGGACGTCATCGAGCGGGCGCGCTCGATCCTCCTCGGGCTCGACGAACGCGAGCGCGTCGCCATCCTCAATGCCCACCCGCGCATCGGCGACGACGTGCGCACGCTGTCGGAGCTTTCGGCGAAGGAGCAGGGTGTCCCGAGTGACGCCTCGACGCTGCGCGAGCTCGAGTCGCTCAACGAACGGTACGAGCGAACGTTCGGCTTTCGTTTCGTCGTCTTCGTCGCCGGCCGCGCGAAGTCCGAGATCGTTCCGATACTGCGCGAGCGTCTGGCTCGCACGCGCGACGAGGAGCTGCGGACCGGGATAGAGGAGTTCCTGGCGATCTCGCTCGATCGGCTGAGGCGAGCACGATGACCACGCGCGAGATCAGCTACGGAAAGAAGCGCGTCGTGTTCTATCGACTCGCGAAGCGATCGGCACCGCCGTTCGCGGCATCAGTGACGATCGACGTCTTCGGCGAGCGCTTCACGGCCGCCTACACCGAAGGGGACAACCGTGAGGTCGTGGCCACCGACACGATGAAGAACTTCGTCTACGCCACGGCGGGCGACTTCACCGGCGCCTCGCTCGAGTCGTACGTCGCGTTCCTCGGACAGCGCCTCCTCGAGACCTATCCGCAGATGGAACGCGTACGGGTCACGGCGCACGAGGTACCGATGGACGCCGCGGAAGGCGCCGGTGACGGCAGCGACGTCGTGTACCGCCTCACCCGCGGCGACGTCGCGATGGCCGAGGCATCGTTCGAGCGGCACGGCGGCACGGTCGAGATCGGCGCCTTCCGTTGCGGCATCGAGGGCATGCGCCTGCTGAAGACGACGGGCAGCTCGTTCGCCGCGTTCGCGCGCGACGCGTACACGACGCTTCCTGAGCTGACCGACCGCCCGCTCACCATCGCTCTGGACGTCCATTGGCGGACCGAAGGACGCGATCATGTGGATCCGGCGGATGTGCGACGCGCGCTCGAGGCGACGTTCCACGATTTCGACAGCCGTTCCATCCAGCAGCTCGTGCACGAGATGGGCGTGCGTCTGCTGAGGCGGTTTCCGGCGATCAGCGAGGTCGGGTTCGAAGGCGAGAACCACACGCCCGATGCGGTCGCCGAAGGAAAGGGCGACGTGATCGTGTTCGCCGAGCCGCGCCAGACATTCGGGAAGATCGGGCTGGTGCTACGGCGCTAGGAGAGGCCGCCGAGACCGACGAGCGCACGAGCGTGCTCGAGCTCACCCAGGTGGCGGCAGGCGTGCTGGAAGAAGTACGCCTCGACGACGTCGGTGACCTGGATCTCGCCTTGCGGTACGAGCAGTCCCAGGAAGGACCCCTTCAGGCGGTCCGCGGGCGGGCGATCCATCGCCTTCGCGCCGAACGCGGCAAGAGACAGCGAAGCGAGCGCGCGCTCCGTCCGCGAGAACACCGCGCTCTGGTACGAGCGCCATGCATCCATGTCGCCGAGCTGGATCTTTGCCGCGTCGGCCATCGGCGTGCCGCGCACCGGCGGCTCGCCGACCAGCTTCACGCGGGACGTCCAGCCCTGGTCGTCCCACAGCAGCGTGCCGAGCCCGAGGTAGCGCGCGGCGTTGCGATCCTCACCAACGACGAAGTGCATCAGCGTGAACCCGATCGGCAGCACGTCCGGCCGCTCGGCGTGATTCACCTGCACGGGCGTGAGATCGGCGACGCCCTGTTGCCATAGGGCGTGAACGCCGCGAACGCGTGCGTCGATGGACGCGCGCCACTCCTCGCTGGCCGGAATCACGCCGCCAGTTTAGGAGATGATCGTCGCGAGATCGGCGGCGATGAGGACGGCGATGCCCTCCACGACGGGACCACGCGCGAGCCGCGACTCCCTCACGATGGTGGCGACATCGTGCTTGCCGTCGAGCGACGCGGCGACCGTCGCGACATCCTCCGTCACGAGCGCGCGGCTCCTCGCGTCGTGCACCAGGACGCCACCCAGCTCGCTGTCGGGCGTGAATGAGCAGCCTGGCCGCAGCTTCACACGAATACGATCGCCCAGGCCTTCCGCGATCTCACGCAGGCGTTCTTGATGCGTCACGATCGCGCGCGCGACGTCGGCGAGTCGCAGCTCGTAGATCCAGGTCTCGTCCACCGCCGCGTACCGTTCGCCGCTGACGCGCTGGACGAATTCGCCGGCGGCCGTGCGCGTGCCGTCGCTCAGCCGCGCGATCGCGCCGCGCCGAATGAGGTAGATGTCGTCGTCGTTGCCCGCGATGAGCTGATCGTGCGCGAGCACGCGCGGACGCAGGTGCGACGCGAGCGATGTCACGATCTCGGACGGGAGATCGCGCAGCGGGCTGTGCCGCTTCAGGAGTGCGTCCGCCCGGAGCAGATCGGCGCGCTCACGCATCGCCGTGGCGAACACGGGTCGGTCGTGCATGAGCGCGCGCAGGTCACCGCCGGGGAGGACGAGCACCGTGCAAGGCGTGTCGGCCACGACCGTGGCGGAGCGTCGCTGCTCCGTGACGGCCGCGATCTCGCCGACGAGCGCGGGCGCGCTGACGATCGCGAGCATGCGCGGCTCGTCCGCGGCGGTGACGCGGAGGGTGCCATCGACAAGGAGATACGCGTCGTCGTCGGGTGCGCTCTCTCGAATGAGGACGTCGCCCGGGGTGAGCCGTCGTTCCCGCGCACGATCACGGATGCGGTCGCGCGTCCCTTCGTCGAGGAGCGCGAGGGGTCCGAACGTCATCGCGTCGTGCGGCGACCGCATGCCTTCATGCAATGTGTAACGTGGACCGGCCGCGCGACGGGTCACTCGGTCAGCGGGTTTGACTCACTCCGTCAGGGGACGGCGCGGTAGGGCAACGCCGATGACATCGCGGATCGAGGCGAGCCCGGCGTCGCGCACGTACGCGGCGAGCCCCTCGATGACCGCGAGCGGCACGGTGGGATCGGCGAACGTAGCGGTGCCGACCTGGACCGCCGACGCGCCGGCCATCAGGAACTCGAGCGCGTCGTTCGCGCTCGTCACGCCGCCCGCGCCGATGACCGGGATCGAGACGGCCTGGGCGACCCTGTACGTCATGTGCACCGCGATCGGCCTGATCGCGGGACCGGACAACCCGCCGCTGCCTGTGCCGAGGATCGGACGTCGTTTGGCGATGTCGATACGCATGCCGAGGATCGTGTTGATCGTCGTGATCCCGTCGGCGCCGGCTTCCTCGACCGCGCGCGCGACCGCGACGACCTGATCGGGAGCGTTCGGCGTCATCTTCACGATCACGGGCTTGTCGGTCTCGGCCTTCACCGCGCGCGTGACGGCGGCGGCGAGCTGCGGGTCCGAGCCGAAGAGCATTCCGCCCTCGACGTTCGGACACGAGACGTTCAGCTCGAACGCCACGACCCCCGGCGTTCCATCGAGCGCATTCACGACGAACACGTAGTCCGCGATGCTGTATCCCGCGACGTTCACGACGACCGGCACGCCCAGCTGCGCCCAGGTCTTGCCGTACTTTCGCGCGACCTCTTCGGCGCCCGGGTTCTCGAGGCCGATCGAATTGAGGATGCCCGCGGGTGTCTCGGCGATGCGGTATTGCCGGTTCCCCGGCCGCGCGTGCGGGGTGGTGCCCTTGTTCACGAACGCGCCGAGCCGCGTCACGTCGATGAGCTCGGCGTATTCGACGCCCTGACCGAACGTGCCGGAAGCCGTGAGGACCGGATTCTTCAGCCACAGACCCCGTGCCGCTTCCACCGCGAGGTCGACGCCGTGCTCGGGTCGCTGCGCGTCGGGCGTGCGAGACACCGTCGTGACCTCGGCGATCACCGCGCCGGCCAGCGTCTCGCGCAGCTTGTCGGCGATCTCGGTCGGCGTGCGGTCCTCCTCGGGCTCGCCGGTCGCGGCCTCGGCGATCGACGCGCCGTCGACATCGGCCAGGTCGAGCGTGTCCTCTTCCTCTTCGCCCTCGACCGCCTGCTCGAGCGACTCTTCCGTCGATCGTCGCACGTCGATCGGTCGCTCGACGCGTTTGCGCGGGCGCGTTGGCCGCGTCATCGTGGCGCGCCGACGGTCGCCGGCTCGCCGGCTTCGAACTCGACGTCGCCGAGCGCGAACACCGGACCCTCACGGCACACGCGCGCGTTGCCTTCGGCCGTTACGACCACGCAGGCGCGGCACACGCCCATCGCGCAGCCCATGTGCTGCTCGACCGCGATCTGCGACTCGAGGAGCACGCGGCGGCCCGGATAGGTGGCGGCAGCGCGCTCGGCACCGTCGCGCATGCGCCCGAGCGCGGCGAGCATCGGCCACGGTCCGCACGCACACAGCTGGTCCGCCCAGGTCAGAAGCTCGGGCAGGACGTCGGTGACGCGGCCGGCGGTGCCGAAGCTCCCGTCGTCGGTGGTCGTCACGTACTCGACGCTCGGCGGGAGCCGATCGGACGGCCAGAGATACGCGACCGACCGGCCGCCCATGACGAGCGTGACGTTGCGGCGCGCCGCCTCCTGCTCCGCGAGCACGCGCATAGGCGCGATGCCGGTCCCGCCCGCGACCAGGAGCAGGTTGCGGGTATCGCGTCGGATGACGAACGAGGTGCCCAGCGGTCCCAGCAGGTCGAGCGCGTCACCGGTTCGCCGCTCCGCGATCCACTCGCCACCCGGGCCAAGTGGCTTCACGATCAGCTCGACCTCGCCGGCGCGCCGATCGATGCGGCAGAACGAGTACGGGCGCCGCAGGAGCGGATCCCAACCGGTCCCCGGCCGCACATGGACGAACTGTCCGGCCCGCGCATCCTTCGCGATGCCCGGCGCGTGCACGTTTAGGAGCGTGCCAAGATCGCCGACCTTGGCGCTCGCCACGACTCGCCCTTCTTCGAGGATCAAATCGGCTCTGGGACGGTCTCGCCGATCGCTCGCCGAACCGCGCGCGCCACCGCTCGGAGGGTCGCCACATCAACGGGCGGTCCCCATGGTCCGCGCACGAGGTAGCCAAGCTCGAGCGTCGTGAGCTCCTCGCAGAACAGAACGCTGTCCCTCTTGATGCCTCCCTCACCTCGGGGGACACGGACGTGCGTCGGCCCGTCCGCGCCGAGCGAGAAGATGGGAACGACGATCACATCGTCCGCGATCTCGTTGCGGTAGTCGGAGGAGACGACGAGGGCAGGCCGGGGCTGATGAGGATCGTTCAGCTTCGCGGGCAACAACACGGACCAAATTTCGCCGCGTGCAGGCTGGGTCATCAGCGGCGGCGGGTGAACGTGCGCGCCGCGGCCGCATCGCGAATACGCCGCCACGCGACACGCTCCGGGTCGTCGTAGTGCTTAGCGTCCTCTCGTATTTGCCGCTGCATTGCGGCACCCTGCTCACGCTCCTGCCACAGGCGCAGCGCCTCGTCGATCACCGCGCTGCGATCGAGCCCAGCGTGCTGCGCCACATGCGCGTCGACGGCAGCGACAAGCTCCGGGTCGAGCGTGGCGCCCACCTTGACGCGCCTCTTCGGCGTCGGTGCTCTGGCTGGCGACATATCTGGCATATTGTCAGACATTACGACTGATAGCAACGCCGACGGCGAACGTGTAGCCGTCCGGATCTTCGAGGACGACGTCCCGCCAGCCGTGGGGCCACTCCTTCGTCGCGACCAGCACCGTGTGCCCGTGCGCACGCGCGCGGCGCTCGACCTCATCCGGATCGATCCCCATGAGGCGGATCTCCGCGCCGAGTCCGCGCTTTCCCGCCTCGCGCAGCCGCGGCGCCCAGGGCTGCCGCTCATAGGTGTGATCCGCGTGAAGCTGGACGCGCGCACCGTCGCGCTCGAGCGCGGCGAAGTCCGGGTCGTGATAGAGCGCGCGGAAGCCGAGCACGTCCGTGTAGAAAGGAAGGCTGCGCGCGATGTCGCGCACGATCAGGTTCACCGAGAGGCCGCTGAGCGTGCGGCCGTACTCGGCGGCGGTCATCCACGGATCGCCGGTTCGTTTCTTCACGACCTCATCCCCATCCACCACAGTGGCAGCGTAAGCGCGAGCAGCGCCGCTCCGATGAGCAGCGCGGGAGCCGCGCCGATCGCCGCCAGCACGCCGCCGGCGAGCGCTCCCATCGCGGCGCCGAAGTCCTGCCAGGTGTGGAGCGCCGCGAGGATGCGCGGACGGTCGATGTCGGTCGAGCGTCGCGCCACCACTAGCTCGACCGCGATCGTCGCGGTGAGCCCGCTCGTGAACGCGCCACCGCCAACGACCACGAACATGATCGGATCGAGGGGAAGCGCGAGCACGGCTATGGACGCCAGCGAGAGCACCGTCGAGGGAACGAACGCCCAGCTCGCGGAACGATCGCTCCACCGTCCCGCGAACGGCGTCCAGGCGACCTGCGCGATGCGCTGCGTGAGCGCGAAGGCGGCCGCGATGAAGGTCGCCGGCACGATGAGCGCCGACACCGACGCGCCGTCGTGGAACAGCTCGTCGATGCGGAAGCCACCGGCGGCCACGAGGATCCCGGCGTAGAGCGCGAGCTGCACCGTCGCGGCAACGAAGAGCGCGAGCAGCCGCGGGTGCCAGACCGACGCGGGAACGTGCTCCTCATCGGGAATGCGAACGTGTCGTCGCCACGAGGACACCAGATAGGCGGGGCCGATCCCCGCGACGAGCGAGATCGCCGCGGCGCCAAGACATGCGCTCGCCCAGCCCACGCTCTCGATCGCGAACGGCGCGTAGACCGCGCCGGCGAAGTACCCCAGGCCCCAGATCGCGCGCGTATTGCCGATCCGCCTGCCCGCGTGCGTCGCGGCCTCCTCGATAGCGGCGAGGAACGACCCGAGGCGCAGCAGCGAGTAGCAGAAGCCCCACAGCAGACGCCCGAGGAAGAACACCGCGAGCGCGGCTGGGAGCGCGTACATCGCGCTCGACACGGCGGTGAGCAGGATCGCGCCGAGCACGAGCACCCCCGCGGGGAAGCGCTCGTACAGGCGCGCCGCGAGCGGATTGGTGATGAGACGGACCCATCGATTGAGCGACAGGATCACGCCGACGACCGGCCGCGAAATGCCCAGCGAGGACGCGCTCACCGGAAGCGCGGTGTAGAGGAGCGTGTCGCCGATGAGCGATGCCGCGACGACCAAGGCTGTCGCGACCGCCGGCGCCGCTCTGCGCTCCGTTCCGACGGCGACCGCCACCGAGGCTAGTCGGCCGCGGCCAGCGCGGCGGGGGCGCGGTACTCGGCGAGCGGTGCGACGCTGTACGTGACCGCGCTGGCGCGGAGCGCCGTGACGACCGCGAGCGCGGTGTCGAGCGAGGTGAGGCACGGCACGCGCGACTCCACCGCGGCACGCCGGATGAGGAAGCCGTCGCGGTCGACCGTCTTGCCGTGCGTCGGCGTGTTGACCACGGCGGCGCAGCGACCGGATCTGATCACGCGGAGGATCTCGTCGTCGCCCTCGGCCAGCTTGCCCACCTCCCGCACGTCGATGCCCAACGACCGGATGAGCGCGGCGGTGCCTTGCGTCGCGACGAGCTCGTAGCCGAGCCAGTGGAAGCCCTCGATGATCGGCACGACCTCGGGCTTGTCCTTGTCCGCGACCGTGATGAGCACCGATCCGTTCGGCGCCGGCGCGAGACCCGCGGCGACAAGGGACTTCCAGAGGGCCGGCGCGAACGCGCGGTCGACGCCCATGACCTCGCCGGTGCTCTTCATCTCGGGACCGAGGTATGTGTCGACGTCGAGCAGCTTCGCCATCGAGAAGACCGGCGCCTTCAGCGCGATGAGGTCGCCCGCGGGCCAGATGCCGTCCTCGCGCGCGTAGCCCTCGGCGACCAGGGTCGAGCCCAGCGAGATCGCGACGGCGAGCTCCACCAGCGGCACGCCGGTGACCTTGGTGAGGAACGGCACGGTGCGGCTGGATCGCGGATTCACCTCGAGCACCCACACGCGGCCCTCTTCGACGATGAATTGGATGTTGAGAAGACCCTTGACCGGCAGCGCCTGAGCGATCGTTCGCGTCAGCTCGACGATCTGGGCGCGCTCCGCCGGGAGCAGGTTCTGCGCCGGGTACACCGCGTAGCTGTCGCCCGAGTGCACTCCGGCGCGCTCGATGTGCTCCATGATCCCGGCGACGAGCGTGTCGTGTCCGTCGCTCACGGCGTCGACCTCGACTTCCTTCCCGCGCAGGTACTTGTCGACGAGGACGCGGCCGGTGCCGGCCTCGAGCGCGGAGTGGAAGTAGCGCTCCAGATCTTCGTCGCTATAGGCGATCTCCATCCCGCGCCCGCCGAGCACGTACGAGGGGCGGACCAGCACCGGGTAGCCGACGTCCTTCGCGATCGCGATCGCCTCGACGAGGGATTCGGCCATGCCCCCCGGCGGCTGGAGAATGCCGAGGGCGTCGGCGAACTCGTGGAAGCGCCGCCGGTCCTCCGCCAGCCCGATCGCGTCGGCCGACGTGCCGATGATCCGCCCGCCGATGCCTTCGATGCGCTCGGCGAGATTGAGCGCCGTCTGCCCACCGAATTGCGTCAGCACCGGTATCTGCCGGGAGCCGGGGTGTGCCCCGGCGATGGGCGCGGCGGAAGGGCGGGGCTGGCTCTCGAGCGAGAGTTGAGCCCGCGACGCATCACTCAGGTCCGCGACGGGGGCGGGAGCGGGCGAGTCGTTTCGAGCGAGGGAGCCAGCCCCGCCCTCAACGCCGCGCCGATCCTCGACGCCGCGCCCTGCCGACTCGTTCTGAAGCACTTCGGCGATCGACTCTTCGTCGAGTGGCTCGAAGTACAGGCGGACAGATGCGTCGAAGTCGGTCGATACGGTCTCGGGATTGCTGTTGACCATGATCGAGGCGACCCCGCGTTCGCGGAGCGCGCCGGCGGCCTGCACGCAGCAGCAGTCGAACTCGATGCCCTGTCCGATGCGGATCGGACCGGAGCCGACGATCACGGCCTTCGCGCCCTCGAGCGGTGTCGCCTCGTTCTCGGATTCGTACGTCGAATAGAAGTAGGGCGTGACCGCTTCGAATTCGGCGGCGCACGTGTCGACCATCTTGTAGACGGGTCGGATCCCCCACTGCGCCCGCAACCGTCGCACGTCGGCTGGGAGCATCCCGGTGAGCGCTGCGATGTCCGCGTCGGCGAACCCGAGGCGCTTCGCCCGGCGCACCAGCGTGGGCGTGGGCGTCTGGCCCTGCAGCTCGCCCTCGGCGAAGCGAACGATCGCCGCGAGCTTGCGCAGGAACCAGCGGTCGATCTTCGTGCGCTCGTGGACGTCATCCACCGACGCGCCGCGGCGCAGCGCGGCGAAGAGCCGCCACAGACGGTCGTCCGTCGCCGGACCCGAGAGGAAACGATCGAGGAACGTCTTCGGCTCGGCGACGTCCACCCACGACGGCGACTCCCACAGCAGCCCCTGTCCCTTCACCTCGAGCGAACGCAGCGCCTTCTGCACCGCCGCCTCGAACGAGCGGTCGATGGCCATGACCTCGCCGGTGGCCTTCATCTGTGTGCCGAGCGAGCGGTCCGCTCCGGGGAACTTGTCGAACGGCCATCGCGGGATCTTCACGACGACGTAGTCGAGAGCGGGCTCGAACGCGGCGGAGGTCCGCCTCGTGACCGCGTTGGGGATCTCGTGGAGCCTCTTGCCGATCGCGATCTTGGCCGCGACGCGCGCGATCGGGTACCCCGTCGCCTTCGACGCGAGCGCGGACGAGCGCGACACGCGCGGGTTCACCTCGATGACGTAGTAGGGCACCTGCGCATCGGGATCGGCGGACGGCGAACGCTCCGGATGGAGCGCGAACTGCACGTTGCAGCCGCCTTCGATGCCGAGCGCGCGGATGATGCGCAGCGCGGCGCTGCGCAGCATCTGGTACTCCTTGTCGGTGAGCGTCTGCGACGGCGCCACGACGATCGAGTCGCCGGTGTGCACGCCCATCGGATCGATGTTCTCCATGTTGCAGACGGTGATGCACGTGTCGCCCCCATCGCGCATGACCTCGTACTCGATCTCTTTCCATCCCACGAGCGAGCGCTCGACGAGCACCTGGCCGATCGGCGACGCGCTGGTGCCGCGCTCGACGCGCGCGGCGAGCTCCTCGCCGTTCGCGGCGACGCCGCCGCCCGTCCCGCCAAGCGTGTACGCGGGCCGGACCACGAGCGGATAGCCGATACGCTCCGCGAAGGCGAGCGCCTCGTCCACGCCGCGGGCGGTGATGGACTCGGGCACCGGCTCGCCGATCCCGAGCAGGAGCCGCTTGAAGGCCTCGCGATCCTCGGCCTGTTGGATCGCGGTCAGCGGCGTGCCGAGGAGCCGCACCGCGTAGCGCTCGAGGACGCCGGCCTCCGCGAGAGCGACGGCGAGATTGAGCCCGGTCTGCCCGCCGAGGGTCGGCAGCAGGCCGCCGGGTCGCTCCTTCGCGATGATCCGCTCGAGGACCTCGACGGTGAGCGGCTCGAGGTACGTGACGTCGGCGACGCCCGCGTCGGTCATGATCGTCGCGGGATTCGAGTTCACGAGGACGGTCTCGATCCCCTCCTCGCGCAGCGCGCGGCAGGCCTGCGTGCCGGCGTAGTCGAACTCCGCGGCCTGGCCGATCTGGATCGGGCCAGACCCGATGATGAGGACCTTCATGCGCGCCGCGCCGCCGCGGCGCGAACATCCGCCAGGAACTCGTCGAAGACCGGCTCGTTGTCGCGCGGTCCTGGCGCGCCTTCGGGGTGGTACTGATAGGTGCGGATCGGGAGCGAGCGGTGCGCGAGACCCTCGACCGAGCCGTCGTTGAGGTTACGCGCGCTCACGTAGAAGGCGCTGTCCGCCGGGATCGAGCTCTCGTCGACCTGGAACTCGTGGTTCTGGCTGGTGATGACGACCTTCCCGGTCCTCGAGTCCTGCACCGGGTGGTTCGCGCCGTGATGCCCGAACGGCAGCCGCGACGTGCTCGCGCCGATCGCGCGCCCGATCAGCTGATGGCCGAGGCAGATCCCGAGGATCGGCATCGGTCGGCCCGAGCCGCGCTGGAGGGCCGCGTCGAGCAGCAGCTTGGTGTTCTGCGAGATCTGCGGGATCGCCGCGGGATCGCCAGGGCCGTTCGTGATGACGACGCCATCGGGTGACCACGAGAGCATCTCGCGTGCGGACGCGGTCGCCGGGAAGACCTTCACCGTCGCGCCGCGACGGGTCAGGCAGCGGATCTGGTTCTCCTTCACGCCGGTGTCGAGGAGCGCGACCTTTGGACCGCTGCCGGTCTGACGCTCCAGGCCCGTGGTTTCGATGACGAGCGGCTTCGCCGCGAGCGGCGCCGAGGCGCGCGCCTTCGCGACGGCCTCCTGGCCGATGCCCTGGTCGTGCGCGCGATCCGGCGGCACCTGCAGAAGGGCGCCACGCAGCGTCCCCTTCGCGCGCAGGCGGCGCACGAGCGCCCGCGTGTCGATGCCGGCGATCCCCGGCACGCCGTACTGACGCAGGTACGCGTCGAGGTCGATGGTGTCCTCGCGGCAAGTCGCGTTCAGCTCGCGCACGACGAGCGCCTCGACCCACGGCCGGCGTGACTCGGCCGCGCGATCGAACACGCCGTAGTTCCCGATGAGCGGATACGTGAGCACGACGATCTGGCCGTTGTACGAGGGGTCCGACGCGACCTCCTGGTAACCGGTCATGGCCGTGTTGAACACGACCTCCCCCGACGCGCCGGACGCGTCGCCGATCGCCTCGCCCCACCAGACCGACCCATCCTCGAGCGCGAGGACCGCGGCTCTGCTCATAGGTGCATAACTATACAGTTCGGATGCATAAAGATGCAATTGCGACTCGGCGAGGATCTCGTCGATCGCTCGCCGCGCGCGCGGCCGTTCAGCGAGCGCCGGCCGGCGTCGCGCCACGCACACCTCCGTCGAAGCGCACTTCCCCGCCGACCACGGCGATCAGCACCCGACCCCGCAGCGCACGTCCGACGAGCGGCGTGTTCTTGCCAAGCGACAGGAGGGTCTCCGCCGTCACGTTCCACTCCGCGTCCGGATCGATCCCGACCCAGTCGTCATCGGGCAGCGGGATGCCGAGGACGGCCGCGGGCCCGGTGGTCAGGGCGCGGATCGCGGTGTCGCGGTCGCACCAGCCCGCGGTCACGCCACCGAGCACCAGGGAGAGCGCCGTCTCGATGCCGCTGATCCCGAATGCCGCCTGGTCGTACTCGACGTCCTTGCGCACGCTCGCGTGGGGCGCGTGATCCGTCGCGATCGCGTCGACCGTCCCGTCGGCGAGACCTGCCCAGAGCGCCCGGACGTCCGAGGCCGAGCGCAGTGGCGGATTGACCTTCGTGTTCGAATCAAAACGGACACCGACCTGGCCCGGAGTGGGAGCCCTCTCGTCCCGCTCCCACGCAAGAAGACGTGAGCCTTCCACCCACTCGTCCGTCATGGCCAAGTGATGCGGCGTCACATCGCACGTGACGCGGATGCCGCGCAGCTTCGCGCGGCGAACGAGCTCGAGCGATCCCGCCGTGGAGAGATGCGTGAGGTGCAACCGCGTGCCGGTGAGCTCCGCGAGCTCGAGGTCGCGGGCGACGGCCGTCTCCTCGGCGGCCGCGGGCATGCCCGGCAATCCAAGCCGCGCCGACACCGCGCCCTCGTGCATCACCCCCTTCGCAGACAGCGAGAGGTCCTGCGGATGCTCGATGAGCAAGAGGTCCTTCGCGCGCGCGTACTCGAGGGCATGACGGAAGAGTCGCGCGTCCTCGACGGGCGATCCATCGTCCGAGAACGCGACCGCGCCGGCGCCCGCGAGCTCGACGAGATCGGCGAGGTCCTTGCCCGCGCGCCGGCGCGTGATCGCGGCGATCGGCAGGACGCGCGCGCCACGGGCCGCCTGACCGCGTGCGATCACTTGCGCGACCAGACCGGGCGAGTCGATCGCCGGCTCCGTGTTGGGCATGGCGCAGACGGTCGTGAATCCGCCACGCAGCGCCGCGCGCGCGCCGGTCTCGATCGTCTCCGAATCCTCGAATCCCGGCTCGCGCAGGTGCGCGTGCAGGTCGATGAAACCCGGCGTGACGAGATACCCCTGGGCCTCGAGCTTCCGGCGATCCATCACGCCGCCTCCAGCGATGGCGTCCCGACGAGGAGGTACAGCAGCGCCATCCGCACCGCGACGCCGTTCGTCACCTGGCGCTCGACGAGCGACTGCGCCCCGTGCGCGACGGCCGCGTCGATCTCGACGCCCTCGTTCATCGGTCCGGGGTGCATGACCGGCGCACCGGGCTTCATCAGACCGACGCGCGCCTCGGTGATGCCCCACACCCGCGTGTACTCGCGCAGCGACGGAAGTAGTCCGCCCTCCTGCCGCTCCTTCTGTAGCCGCAGCGCGATGACCGCATCGGCGCCCGCGAGCGCGCGATCGACGTCGGGTTCGTACGTCGTGCGCGGAGGCAGCTGGCCGCAGCGCCACGCGGCTGGGATCAGCGTGGGCGGCCCCGACAGTGTCACCGTCGCGCCGAGCGGCGCGAGCGTATTGATGTCCGATCGCGCGACCCGGCTGTGCAGGACATCGCCGACGATGACGATGCGCTTTCCCTCGAGATCGCCGAGCGCGCCGCGCAGCGTGTAGGCGTCGAGCAGGCCCTGCGTGGGATGCGCGTGCCACCCGTCACCCGCATTGATCACCGCGGAATCGGTGCGCTCGGCGACGAAGTAGGGCGCTCCCGATGAGCCGTGCCGCATCACGACGATGTCGCCGCCCAGCGCCTGCAGCGTGCGCACGGTGTCGTACAGCGTCTCGCCCTTCTCGACCGACGATCCGCTCGCTGTGATGTTCACGACGTCCGCGGAGAGCGTCTTCGCGGCGAGCTCGAACGAGACGCGCGTGCGCGTCGACGACTCGGCGAAGAAGAGCACGACGGTCCGGCCGCGCAGCGGCGGCGCTCGACGAACGGGTCGCGAGAGGACCTCGACCATCGCGCCGGTGGTCTCGAGGACCGCCTCGATCTCGTCGCGCGACCAGTCGTCCGTGTCCAGCACGTGCCGGCGCGTCCACCTCATGTCGCCACCGCCTCTCGCGCGACCACCTCGACCTCGTCGCGGCCATCGACCTCGGCCAGGTGCACCTTCACGTCATCGGTGGGCTTCGTTGGCACGTTCTTGCCCACGAAGTCGGCGCGGATCGGCAGCTCGCGGTGCCCGCGATCGACGAGCACGGCGAGCCGGATGGCCCGCGGCCGCCCGTAATCGACGACGGCGTCCATCGCCGCGCGGATCGTGCGTCCGGTGAAGAGGACGTCGTCGACGAGGACGACGACCTTGCCGTCGATGGAGAAGTCGAGCGCGGACTCGTGCACGATCGGCGCGTAACCGATGCGCGTGAGGTCGTCCCGGTAGAGCGTGATGTCGAGGGAGCCGAGCGGTACCCCCGCTCCCTCGTTCGCGTGGATCGCGTCGCGGAGGCGCGCGGCAAGCACGTCGCCGCGCGAGCGGATGCCGATGATGGCGAGGGCGGAGAGATCGCGGTCGCGCTCGACGATCTCGTGCGCGATCCGGGAGATGGCGCGGCGGACGTCGTCCGCGCCGAGCAAGATGGTCAGGCCTGGCTCCTTCCCGGCCTCACAGGACCGGTCGTTAAAGGTTGGGCTCCTTCGAGAGTATAGGCATGGCAGGCGCTAGCGTTCTATCCGGTATGCGACCTCTGCTGGCCACGGCCGGCGTTCTCGTCTTCGGTCTGATCGCGGTCGCGGCGAGCGCCGCGAGCGGCCATGGCCCGGCGGCGCCGCCGGCCGCGGTCGTGAGCAGGCCGCTCGCTACGGCCGATCCCACCAATACGCTCCGCGCCGACGTCGCGCGCGAGAGCGGGCGCGATCTGCCCATCGATCTCGCGCAGCGACGGTTCCTACCCGCTGTGTCCGGGCTGTTGCTCCCGATCGCGGACGTCGCGCTTCCGACCGACGCCGAGTCACTGCCGAACGCGCCTCGCGAGTACCGCGCGGGATGGCACGAAGGTATCGACTTCCCGGCGGAGCGCGGTGCTCCGGTTCGCGCGGCGGCGGCCGGGACGATCGTCAGGATCGACCACGACTTCGTGGACTGGGACCCCGCGATCCTCGCGGCCGCCACGGATGAAGCCAGAGCCCTCGGCTACACGCCCGAGCCGACGCTGGACCGCATCCGCGGGCGGCAGGTGTGGATCGATCACGGCGCGGGGATCGTGACCCGCTATGCCCACCTCGAGTCGGTCGTCGGACTCTCCGTCGGCGCGCACGTCGAACGCGGGGAGGTCATCGGCACGGTGGGAAGCTCAGGATTCGAGGAGGGCGGGCCGCATCTCCACTTCGAGATCCGCTTGGACGATGGTTATCTCGGCGACGGCCTGAGCGGCGACGCGCTCATGCGCGTCCTCAGCCGCGCGTTCGATCTCCCGTAGCCTCGCCTCGCTCGAGGTAGCAGCGCGCGCACAGCGCATCGGGCTCGTTCCCCAGCACGTGGTTCGTCGATCCGCAGCGAACGCAGGTCACCCGCCGGACGCGCGTCTTGCCGTCCTGCACGACCTCGTCACCCAGGCGGACCCAGCGCTCGACCTCTTCCTCGGTTTCACGATCGATCACGACGCTTTCGTCGTGGCGCAAGTGACTTGCCGCGCGAGCGCAGCGTTACCACAGTGTTAACGAAGCGTGTTAACGAAGACCGGTGCGGCGCGCGCGCAGTGCGGCCTCGAGGACGATCTCGACGGCCTCGGAGGCAAGCGGCCGGGGCAGTCGGGTGAAGACGCCGATCTCGGCGGACTTCTCCTTGTCCGGGATGTCGTACCACCACGACAGGTGCTGCAGCTCGCACATGTAGACATACGCGGTCGTCGGCTTGGGAAGCTCGTAACGGATGGCGCCGAGCAGGTCGAGCCGATTGGCGACGATGCGCGCGGAGTCCCAAAGCTCTCGGCGCGCGACCTCGAGGATCGTCTCGCCCGAGCGCCGGGCACTCGTCGGGAAGTGCCAGCCACCCGCGTCGGCAGCACGCACCCACACGGTGAGGTCGCCGAAGAAGGGGATGACCATCGCGATCTGGGCGGACGCGGGCGGGAACTCCCTGAAGGTCGAATCGCGACGCGATACGAAGGTGAGATCCGCCATTGGGGACAACAGTAAGCAGGACAGCTAGCGTCACGTCAATAGCCCAAGGTACTGAGACGGTGGCGAAGCGGTGAGAGCAGTCAGGCGCGCAACGCCTCGGCCACCCGGAACGGATCGGTCGCGATGACCGAGGCGGCATAGAGCTCCATCGCGCCGATGTCGCTCGTCTTGTTGGCGGGGTCGCCGCGGTCCACCAAACGGGCGAGCGGCGGGAAGCGCCGCCAGTCCTCGCCGTCAGGTGAGAGCGGTGGGACGTACAGCGCCATGTTGTACGAGACGACGCCCGCGGCGCGGTAGGCGGCGACCGCGCGCGCGATCGCCTCCGCGAGAGACGATTCGTCCGCGCCCGCGCGCCCCAGGATGACGATCTCGCGCTCCTTGATCGGCGCGAGCGAGGCGAAGAGACGGGCGCCGCCCGCGGTGGCGCCGAGCCCGAGCGCCTCATGAATGAGCCAGAGATCGTCGAAGTAGTCGCGCCCATGCCGCGCGGCGTACTCGAGCGCCTGGCGACGCAGCAGCTCGACCTTCGGATAGTGCATGCCGCGCGACGCCGTCATCTGCATGTGGCCATGCACGATGGAGGCGCCGGCGCGCCAGAGGCAGTTCCACAGCAGGAAGTAATACCGGGCCGCACCGTCGCTCTCGAGCGCCGCGAGCGCCCACCGGCGCGCCGTCGTGAGATGGTCGCGGACCGCATCGGCCGACAGCGCCGCGAGCGGGTCGTGCTCCTTGAAGATGAGCACGCCGTGGTATCCGTCGTACTTCGCGATGTTCGACGCGGTCGTGCCCGCTTCTCCGGTGATGCGCCCGAAGGTGTCCGCCGGCGTGCCGGTCTCCGGGTGGCAGAAGGGGTCGTCGGCTGACGACGCGATCGTCGCCCGCACTTCCTCGCCACCCTTCACCTCGATCGGCCGCATCGCGCGGAGCTCGTTGAACAGGGCGCCCTCGAAGGTGACCAGGTTGTTGACCCGCACGATGCGCTGCTCGCGCACCGCATCGACCGAGCCGAAGAGCTTGCGGATCCATTCGTGCATGTCCGGCGGCGCGTCGAGGCGACCGGTCGTGGTGGAGATGGAGAGGATCCGCTCGGCGGCGGCGCGCGCCTCCCCCGGAAGCGAGCCCACCGCTTCCTCGAGATCGACGATCGAGCGGCTCACGCGGCCTTGCGCAGCCTCGACGCCGTCTTGTACAGATCGACGTACTTCCTCGCCGATGCGGCCCACGAGTGGTCTTCGCGCATCGCGCGCTTCGCCAGGCGTGGCCACGCCTCACCGGCCGCACGGAACGCGCGCATCGCCCGCGCGATCGCATCGTCGAACGCCTCCGGCGCGTAGCGCGAGAACGAGAAGCCGTTGCCCCGCGCCGGATCGGCATCGACATCGCGGACCGTCTCCGCGAGCCCGCCGACCTCGTGGACGACCGGGATCGTTCCGTAGCGGAACGAGATGAGCTGGCCGAGCCCGCACGGCTCGAAGCGCGACGGCATGAGGAACATGTCGACGCCCGCGTAGATCCGCTGCGCGAGCGCGGCGTCGAAGCCGAGCGTCAGCCACAGCTTGCCGCCGTACCGCTCGCCCAGCGCTTTCCACTTCGCCTCGTAGGCCGGATCGCCGCTGCCGAGCACGACGAGCTGCCCGCCGCCGTCGAGCAGCCGCGGCGCGGAGGCGGTGAGCAGATCGACGCCCTTCTGCTCGACCAGGCGCCCCACGACGCCGAACAGCGGCGCCTTCGGGTCGATCGCGAGACGGCCCTCGGCCTGGAGCGCGGACTTGCACGCGTTCTTGCCGGAGGGATCGTGGGCCGAGTAGCGCGCCGCGACGTTCCGGTCGTTCTCTGGATCGAAGGCGACCGTGTCGATCCCGTTCACGATGCCCGTGACCCGTCGACGGCGATCCCGCAGGAGGCCCTGCAGGCCTTCGCCGAACTCGTCCGTGAGGATCTCCTTGGCGTACCGCTCGCTCACGGTGCTGACGATGTCCGCGGTCGCGATGGCGCGCGCCATCGGATTCGCCTCGGTGCGCCCCTCCAGCGAAAGCCGCGCACGCGGCAGGCCGATGAGCGCCAGGACGCTCGCGTCGGTCCGGCCCTGATAGGCGAGGTTGTGGATCGTGAAGACGGTGGACGCCTGCGCGAGGGCGCGGGCGCGCGCGATGAGCGGCACGAGCAACGCGGCGTGCCAGTCGTGCGCGTGAACGACGTCGGGTGGCCGACCACCGGGGGGCTGCGCCCCCCGAGAACCCCCCAAGATGTCTTCGTACACCGCCCGGCAGAACAGCGCGTAGCGCTTCGCGTCATCCGGGGCCCCGTACACGCGATCGCGCCCCAGGCGCTGGTCGTTGCGGACGAAGACCACGCGCACGCCGTCGCGTTCGACGCTGGGATAGGTGACGCGCACGCGCGACCTGCCGTACGGGACCGACCGCGACGGAGCGCGCTCGGGTATGGCGAAGCGCGCGGCGTCGATGGTCTTGTGCATCGGGAGGTAGAGCGTCACGTCGTGCCCGAGCGCCGCGAGCGCCTGAGGAAGGGAGCCGGCCACGTCGGCGAGGCCTCCGACCTTGGCGTAGGGAGCAGCCTCGGCGGCGGCAAAGGCGATCTGCACGGGTCTCCGGATGTTAACGAGATGTAAGGAGATGACGGCGCGAGGCCTCCGGCGTACCAAAGCGGGAAACCGGGTCGTTACGCGGGTGGGTAGTGGTGGTAGCAATCCCTCAGCGGAGAAGGAGTTACGTTCTGATGACGTCGATGCGCAAGAAAGCGGCCCTCGCGGCCGGAGCGGGCATCCTCACGGTCGGCCTCCTCGGCAGCGCGGCCCTCGCGGCATTCGCGCCCGTCGCCGTCGACCCCACGGTGGAGTCGATCGCGCAGCTCGATCAGGCGGCTGCTCCGGCCGAGCGCGGAGGCGACAAGCTCAAGGCGATCCTCGACGGCCTCGTGGCCAAGGGCGTCATCACGCAAGCCCAGGAGGACTCGATCCTCGCCGCGGTGAAGGACTCGGCCGGCACGCATCGCGACGCCGCGAAGCACATCTACGCCGACCTCATGAAGGACGCCGCGCAATACCTCGGACTCTCAATGGGCGACCTCAAGACGAAGCTCCCCGGCACGAGCCTCGGCGCGCTCGCGAGCGCGACGCCGGGCAAGAGCCGCGAAGGCCTCATCGCGGCGCTCACCGACGCGGTGAACGCGGCGATCGCGAAGGCACAGGCCGATGGCAAGCTCACCACGGAGCAGGCGGACAAGGCCCGCACCGAAGCTCCGGAGCACATCGCGAAGTTCGTCGACCACAAGTACGAGCAGCGCCCGCCGACCGCGGCGCGCGGACCGAAGGCCGCCGCGTTCATCGGTGACGTCTTCGGCGCGACGCGCGACTACCTCGGGATCACGCAGCAGGCTCTCATGACGTCGCTGCGGGATGGCAAGAGCCTCGGCGAGATCGCGAACGCGACGACCGGCAAGAGCCGCGACGGGCTCATCGCGGCGATCACCAATGCGGCGACCGCGAAGATCGACAAGGCGCAGGCCGATGGCAAGCTCACCGCAGAACAGGCGACGCAGCTGAAGTCGGACCTCACCGCCACCGTCACGCAGATGGTGGACCGTAAGGGTCACGGCATCCCGAAGCGCTAGCGCGGTATCCGTTCGGTCGCGAAACTAGTCGACGCGAGCGCCGAGCGAGCGTGCCCTTGTAACGACGCGTCTGGCCGCCCGTTGGGCGGGTAGGTCTGAAGAGACCAGGAGGCGGTCGACGCTATGGGGAATCCGCTTTCCAACACGTTCGCACCAAGAACGGGCGCTATAGTCGGCGCGCCCTCGCGCTATGTGGAGCTCGTAGTGGAGCGTGTGCTGGACAAGCGCTACAAGATCGTCGCGCCACTGGGCGCGGGCGGCTCTTCGCAGGTCTATCTGGCGCAGGACATGGCGCTGAACCGCGAGGTCGCGATCAAGGTGCTCGACCCGGGTGCCGCCGCGGACGCCGCCATCCGGCGCCGCTTCGTGAAAGAGGCGCGCTCGCTGGCGCAGCTCTCACACCCCGGCATCGTCGCCGTGTACGACGTCGGTGAGGTCGACGGTCTTCCGTTCATCGTCATGGAGCACCTCGGCGGCGGATCGCTCAAGCAGCGCATCGACCGCACCGGACCGCTCCCGGTCCCCGACGCGGCGCGGATCGCGGTCGAGATCGCCAACGGGCTGGACTTCGCGCATTCGAAGGGGATCATCCACGCCGATCTGAAGCCATCGAACATCCTGTTCGACACCAACGACCACGCGAAGATCTGTGACTTCGGCATCGCGCGCATACCGCAGGAGGACGCCGACACGCCGCAGCTGTTCGCGACGGCGATGTACGTCGCGCCCGAACGCGTCGAGGGCAAGCAGGCGGCGATCCCGAGCGACATCTACGGGCTCGGCCTGATCTTCTACGAGATGCTCATCGGTAAGCCCCCGTTCACCAGCGTGAACGCCTCGGTGCTGCTGCGCGACCACGTGGTCCGCATGCCGGTGCCGCCGAGCCATCTCCGCCAATCCCTGCCACGCGAGGTCGACACCATCGTGCTGAAGACGCTCGCGAAGGAACCGAACCTCCGTTACCAGAAGGCGAGCGACTTCGCGAAGGCGCTGACATCGATCGAGAACCTCGAGCGCGAGCTCGCCACCACGCACTTCGGCCCGCTCATGACCGAGCCGATCCGCGATTTCGTTCCGGAGGTCGCGCAGAGCCCGGTGGTCGCGCTGCTCTCCGCATACGGGCAGCCGATCCGTCAGGTCTTCTTCGGTCTCATCGCCGCACTGCCGGCGTTCGGGTTGACGGTCCTGTCGGGCTCCGGCATGGTCCCTGCGCTCTTCGTCGCGGCGGTCGTCGCCGTCGTGGGCGCCGCGGGACAGCTCGGTCTCGCGCTGGGCATCGCCTGGGTCGTCGAGACCGCGCTGCTGTTCCTCTTCGTCCCCGGCCTCGCGGTGATCTTCGCGATCATGGGGATCTGGTTGTGGGCGCGCGAGGTGCGCCCGGAGCAGACCGCGATGGCGATGGCCATGCCGGTCGCCGCGCCGTTCGGGCTTGGTCCCGCGTTCGTGCTCACCGCGGCGGCGGTCGACGGACTCATGGGTGTCGTGACCGCGGCGTGGGGCGCGATCATCACCGTCATCTTCGCGATCGCGGTCGGGAAGCAAAGCCTCGGCCCGTTCGTCGAGACCGGATTCACGCTCGAGCAGAGCTCGCTCTTCACGCAGGTGCGCGCCGTCGAGAGCAAGGCCGCGCTGCTCAACGTCCTGCAGTCGAGCAGCGACCGGTTCGGCCCGCTGCTCACGCTGCTCGATCCGGGCACCATCTGGTCCCAGCTCGTCCTCCTGACATCGCGCCTGGTCGGAGCCGACGTGACGGCGATCGCGACGGTCATCGCGTGGACCATCGCGGCGCTCGTCGTGTGGTCGGTGACGAGAGTGCTCCGCACGTTCTTCGATACCCTGCTCCGCCGGCCGCAGCGCTGGTTCGCGCTGTTCGTCTTCGCCCAAAGCGTGGGCGCCATGGCGGGCGCGAGCATCCTGTTCCTCCTGTTCATCACCTGGGGCCCGCTCGACCACGCACCGGGCCGCGTCGCCGACAACGTCCTGCTCGTCGCGGCGTTCGTGGGCGCGGTGGTCGCGACCGCCGTTGGGGTGATCATCAGCGCGACCGAGCGTCCCGAGCCCGAAGAGGAGAAGGCGCCGTCGATGGCGGCGCGCCGGCTGCCCGTCCGATAACGAGCTAGCCGAGGACCGCACGCACCGCGGGGAGCGCGGTGAAACCCGCCGCCAGGCCGGCCGGCACGGTCGCGACGATCGACGCGAGCGTCGCGCGCGCTTCCTCTGGCCGACCGAGCTCCGCGAGGATCCGCCAGCGCGCCCACCGCGTGTCGAGCTCGTCCGACGCCGCGAGCGCCTCCCCGAGAACGCCGCGCACGTTCGACCGTCCGCCGCTCGCCTCGAGCGCTCGCGCGTGCAGCATGAGTGTCTCGTCGAGACGCGCCCGCACGCCCGCGCGGCGCATGCGCTCGATGAGATCGGAGGTCGCCTCGAGCGCGGCGAATCCATCACGCGAGGCGAGCGCGAGCTCCGCCCGTCCGAAGAGCACGTACGCGGCGGGGCCGGTCCAGTCGTCGAAATTGCACGCGCCGACCTGCGCCAGCGCGGCCGCGGCGGCGCGGAGATCGCCCGAGCACACCTCGATGCGCGCGCGGATCCCCAGCACCGGCGGGATGAAGCGCGGCAGCGAGTTCGCGTGGTCGCGGGCGAGCGCGATGAGCTCGCGGGCGCGAGCGATGTCGCCCAGGAACGCATGGGCCAGCGCGAGCTCGCCGCGCATGAGCATCAGCACGGGGAGCAGGCCGGCCTCTTTGCCGATGCGGATCATCTCGCTCATGGTTTCGAGGCCACGGCCGATATCGCCGCGTTCGAACGCGGTCGCGCCCACCGTACGCAGGCTGTAGCTCTCGCCCCAGCGATTGCCGATCTCGCGGCTGATCTCGTGGGCGCGGCGCGCGACCGCTATGGCGTGGTCGTACTCGCCGGCGAGGTACGCGTTCGTCGCCTCCGTCGAGAGGTTGTCCGCGAGCATCGGCTTGTTGCTCAGCTCTTCCCAGAGCGCACGCGCCTCCGCGCCGGCACGGCGCGCGTCCCCGATGCGTCCGATCTGCGTGTAGGCGTGGTGCATGTCGTTGAGCGTGAACGCGAGCTGCTGGCGAAGGCCGAGCTCGCGCGCGATCGCCATCGAGCGCTCGCCGCTCACCGCCGCCTGCCGCGGATCGCGTCCCGGGACGGCGAGCTGCAGCATGAGCGTCCAGAGGATGCGCGCTTCACCCTCGCGGTCACCGATCTCCTCGGCGATGACCGCCGCTCTTCGCAGCAGCTCCGCGGCGCGGTCCGGATCGTGGACGCGGTTGAAGAAGGACCGCAGGGTCGCGTGCGCGGACAGCGCGCCGAGCTCGAGCCGCCGATCGCGCCGATCGCGCGCGACCTTCTCCAGCTCCTCGTACGTCGAGACGGCATCCTCGTAGCGAGCCTCGAGCTCGAGCGCCCGACCGAGCTGCGTGTACAGATGCAGCGTCGTGTCCGCGTCGATCTCGGCCTTCGCCGCATCGATGGCGCGGCGATAGTGCGCTGCCGCTTCCGCGTTGGCGTAAAGGCGCGCGGCGGCGTCACCCGCCAGACGCTCGTACCGCACGGCACGGGAGTCGCCAGCTTCGACGAAGTGGTGGCCGAGCAGCGTGGCCTCCGCCCCGGCACGCTCGCCGAGATCGTGTTCGATCCGCTCTCCGACGCGGCGGTGCAGATCGCGACGCTCCCGAACGAGAAGCGACGAGTACGCGGCGTCCTGCGTGAGCGCATGCCGGAACGTGAACGCGTCGCCGTCGGCGCGCACGACGAGTGCCGCGCTCTCCAGAGCGCGGAGGTCACCGTCGAGCGCGCCGTCACGCTGCGCGACCGCGCCGAGCAAAGCTCGCGCGAACGTCCGGCCGATCACCGACGCGACCTGCAGCGTGCGACGGGGCTCGGCCGCCAGCGCGTCGATGCGCGCGAGAAGCAGTCCTTGAAGCGTCGACGGCACGGCGTCGTCCGACGTCTCGCTCCGTGCGCGGACCAGCTCCTCGAGGAAGAACGGGTTCCCGTCCGAGCGCCGCGCAAGAGTCTCGCGTCCCGTTCGATCCATATCCGGCGGAAGAAGCGCCGACGCGAGCGCGTTCGCTTGCGCGTCATCGAGCGGTCGCAGCTCGATGCGGCGCGCATCCGACACGTCGAAAAGCGAAAGCGCCGACGCACCGGCATCCGGCCGCGTCGCGCAGAGGAACAGCACCGCGGACGACTCGCGGAGCGGGAGGAGCTCCCCCAGGAGACCGAGCGACGCCGCATCGGCCCAGTGCAGATCGTCGAAGACCAAGACGACGGGCGCGGCCTCCGCCGCGCTTCGCACGCGCTCCGCGACCAGGCGCGCGATCTCGCGCTTCAACGCCTCGCCCTCCAGTGAGGAGGCGGCGAGGCCGATGAGCGTGGCGATGTCATCGCCGACCGCGCCGAGTGCGCGGAGCTGCTGCTCGAACTGGGCGTAGGGCCGCCCGCGTTCGTACGCGACGGCGCGGCTCTCCGACCACCGTCCACGCCACGACGCCCGCGCCTCCGCCACGAGGCGGCTCTTCCCGAGACCCGCTTCGGCGATGAGGGCGACGACGCCACCGTGGCCGCGGCCGAGCTCGTCGAGCGCGGCGCGCAGGATCCCCAGCTCGCGCTCGCGCCCGATGAGCGGCGCGCCGGCGCCGGCGATGCCGCGGAGGGAGCCGGGCCGCTCGCGCCGCCGGAGCACGCGGAACGCGCTCACCGGCTCGCGCTTGCCCTTCACCTCGACGCCGCCGAGGGGCTCGCATTCGAAGAGTGGCGCGACGAGACGGTGCGTGTCCTCGGCGATGCGGATCGTGCCAGGCTCCGCCGTCTGCTCCATGCGCGCCGCCAGGTTCACCGCGTCGCCCATCGCGGTGTATTCGACGCGCAGATCCGAGCCGACCTCGCCGACCACCGCGAGTCCGGTGTTGATGCCGACGCGCACGTCGATGTCGAGCCCGCGCTCGCGCCGGATGCGATCGCGCTCTCCCGCGACGGCGGTGACGATGTCGAGCGCCGCGAGCACGGCACGCGCCGGGTCGTCCTCGTGCGCGATCGGCGCGCCGAAGAACGCCAGGATCGCGTCACCCATGAGTCGCGCGACGACGCCCTCGTAGCGGTAGACCGGACCGATCAGGATGGCGAAGAGCCCGTTCATGATCTCGGTCCATTCCTCTGGATCGAGGCGCTCCGCCGCGGCGGTCGAGCCCTTCACGTCGCAGAAGAGCACCGTGACGACGCGCCTCTCTCCGCCGCTGCCGGTGCGCCGCGCGGCCTCGAGCTTTTCCGCGACCTCGCGCGGGACCAGGCGGCGAAGTAGGTCCTCGGCGGCACCGAGCCGATGCCCGCAGCTCGGGCAGAAGCGCGCGTCGCCCGGCACGGCCGTGCCACACTGCGGGCAGTTCACGAGCGGAGCATCGAGCGTTGAGGAAGCGGCTGCAAGACATCTTCAAGGTACGCGCCGGCGAGGGCCGGACGGTGTCGCTCGTGCTCGCCCTCACCTTCTTCGCGAGCGCGGGTGGCAGCGTGGGCGGCAACGCGATCGAGGCGCTGTTCTACGCGCGCCAGGGCGTGTCCGCGCTGCCCATCCTGTACATGGCACTCGGCGTCACGACGTTCCTCGTGTCGCTCGCGATCACCGCGTTGCTCGGCCGCGTCGCCCGCGCGCGGCTGTATCTGGTGATGCCACTCGTCCTCGCGCTGTCGCTCGCTGCGCAGCGCGCGCTCATCGCGCTCGACATCCCGTGGACCTACGCGCTGTTCTGGCTCCTCATGAACGTCGAGGGATCGCTCCAGGGAATGCTCGCGTGGGGCGTCGCCGCGATCGTCTGCGACACCAGGCAGGCGAAGCGGCTGTTCCCGCTGTTCGCGGCCGGCGGGATCCTCGGCGGCGTCATCGGCGGCTTCGCGACGCGTCCGCTCGCGGGCCTGCTGGGCGCGGAGAACCTTCTCCTGGTCTGGACCGGCGCGCTGCTCGCGGCCTTCGGCTTCGCGCGCGCACTGCTCGCGGGCCGCGCCGCGCCGCGCTCCGCGTCACCGACCAGTGTGATCGAGGACGTGCAGGCCGGCTTCCGCTACGTCCGCTCCTCTCCGCTGTGGCGGGCGATCTCCGCCGCGACGGTGCTCTTCGCCGTCCTGTACTTCTCGATCGCGTTCCCGTTCTCGAAGGCCGCCACGGCCGCGTACCCGGACGCCGAGGACCTCGCCGGATTCTTCGGCCTGTTCGGCGGACTCTCCACCGGCGCGGCGTTCATCGCGTCGCTGTTCGTGGCGAACAGGATCTACGCGCGCATCGGGCTCATGACGGCGATCCTCGTCTTCCCGCTGCTGTACGCGCTCGGATTCGCGTCGCTGCTCGCCACGCAGACGGCGTTCGCGGCGGTCGTCGCGTTCCGGTTCGCGCAGCTCACATACCTGCAGGGGATCGCGGGAACCGCGTACGAATCGGTGTTCAACGTGATCGCATCCGAGCGGCGCGACCAGGTGCGCGCGTTCGTGAACGGCGTCCCGGACCAGGCCGGCATCGTCATCGCCGGCGCCGTGCTGCTCGTCGGGGACCGCGTGCTGCAGCCGGCTCAGCTCGCCGTCATCGGACTCGTCGCGGCGCTGCTCTGCGCCTTCATCTGGCGCCGCGCGTCGGCCGAGTACGCGAACGCGCTCGTGCGGACGCTGCGGGCTGGCCAGCCGCAGGTCTTCTTCCCCGAGGAGGAACCGTTCGGTGGGACTCTGCGCGACGCCGCGGCGATCGCCGCGCTGCGTACGGCCGCCACCGACACCGACGCGGGCACGCGCCGCATCGCGATCGAGATGCTCGGCCACGTCGGTGGGGCCAACGACGCGCTCGCGCACGCGCTCGGCGACGGCGATCCCGAGGTCCGCGTCGCGGCCGCGCGCGTGCTTGCCCGGCTCGATCCAGCGGCGCTGCGCCCGGCGCTCCACGACACCGACACCTCGATGCGGATCACCGTCGCCGCCGCGCTGTTGGAGACCGACCCGAACGCGGCGACGATCCTCGAAGGCTTCTCACGATCGCACGATGCCGAGTCGCGCCTGGCGGCGGTGGACGCGCTCGCGCACGCCGGAGGCACGCGCGCATTCGAGGCGATCGCCGCACTCACGGCCGACGACGATCCGCGCGTGCGTGCGGCCGCCGTGCGCGCGCTTCCCGCCGGCACCGAAGCGCGGGTGCAGACCCTGCTCGCCGCGGCGCTCCGCGACGGGCGGCGGACCGTACGCCTCGCGGCCGTCGACGCGATCGTGCGCATCGGGACGCCGGCGCTGCCCCTCGTCATCACGGCACTGGACGATCCGGTCGCCGAGGAGGATGCGCTGGAGGCGCTGCGCCGCATGCCCGCGGCCACGGCGCCCGAGCCGATCAACAGCTTCGCCGGACGGCGCGCGACGGAGGCCCGACGCTATCACGAGGTCGCGCGCGGCATCGTCGCGTCCGACGAGCGCAGGTCGCTCCTGCGCGATGCGCTCGTTCGATCCGCACGGCGGCACGCCACGAGCGCGCTCGGTGCGCTCGCGTCCCTCGCCGGCGGCGACGCGTTCGACGCGGCGCTGATCGGGCTCGGCAGCCGCGACGCGGCGCAGCGTGCGAACGCGCTCGAGACGCTCGACGCCGTCGGCGACCGCGAGCTGGTGCGACCGCTGCTCGCGGTCTTCGAGGACCTCACTCCCGCGTCGCGGACCACGGACCTCGCGGCGCTCCGCGACGACGCCGACGCCTGGATCCGCGAGGTCACCGCATTCGCGCATTCCGATGGAGGTACAGAAATGGAAACGCTCGCGACGCTACCGATGATGGAGCGCATCCTGTTCCTGCGGCAGGTCCCCCTTTTCGCCGATCTGCCTCCCGCGGATCTGAAGCAGGTCGCCGCGATCGCCGGAGAGCAGCTGTACGCGGACGGCACCGTGATCGCGAAGGAGGGTGACGTCGGCGAGGAGCTGCTCGTCATCGCCGAAGGAGAGGTGCGCGTCGTGGCCGGCGGCACCGAGATCGCGCGGCGGCGCCGCGGCGACTACGTCGGCGAGATGGCCGTCCTCGACGGCGAGCCCCGCAGCGCCAGTCTCATCGCGACAGGCGAGGTCCGCGCGCTGCGCGTCGGTCGTCGCGAATTCGAATCGATCATGCGCGAGCGTCCGGAAACGAGCCTCGCGATGCTCGCCGTCCTCACGCGCCGGCTGCGGGAGATGATGAAGAGCGCGGCCGCCTCAGGACGTTAGCTGCCACTCGACGACCTTGCCGTCCTTCAGGCGATACATCGCCCACGACTCGATATCGAACGGCTTGCCATTTGGCGGAGCGCCGAACCACGACGCACCGCCGGTATTCGTTCCCTGCACGCGCGTGCGGATGAACACGCGATCGCCTTCGGCGATGATGTCGAGCATCTCCTTCGTGCGATCGGGAAACGCGCGCCTCGACATCGCGTGTGCCGTCTTCGCCGACTCGAGCGTGGCGGGCGTGCCCGGGGCCGTGCTGTGAGGATGGAAGTCGGGCGCGAGGTACTGGTCGAGCGACGCGACGTCGTCCTTGGTCCAGGCCTCTTCGATCTTTCGGATCACCGTCTTGTTGCGCTCGGTCTCGCTCATCACACCCCTCCAGAGACGGTCGATGCTAGTCCCGGCGAGAATCAGAGCGTGCCCGGGGACTACGAGCGCATCTACCGGATCGTGCGGCGCATCCCACGCGGTCGCGTGACGACGTACGGCACCGTGGCGATGCTCGCGGGATACGCGCGAGCGGCGCGGTTCGTCGGCCTCGCGATGCACCACTGCGGCGATCCGACGGTGCCCTGCCACCGCGTCGTCAACGCGGCCGGCCGCCTCGCCCCCGGTTTCGTTTCGCAGCGCGCCCGCCTGCGGCGCGAGGGCGTGCCGTTCGCGGGGAAGCACGTCGACCTCGCGCGGTCTCTGTGGCTGCCGCGCCTGCCCGGGGGGCCCGTCCGCGCCTGGCGCCCGCGCTCGCGGGCGGCTGGTCGAGCAAGATGACCTGGTACGACTCGCCGTATCCGTAGCCCGCGGACTTTCCGATGCGCTTCCCGAAGCCACGCACGAGCTCCTCGGCATCCGCGTCGAGCTGCGATCGGTGGACGAGGAGCGCTTTGATCTTCGTGTCCATCACTTCGGTGATGTCCACGACCGTGCCGCCTTCACCGAAGCTTTGCAGGAAGATCGCCTTGGGCTTGTGCGGCTCGAGCTTCTCGTCGCGCCACAGCTCCGGGAACATCTGACGCGTCGACGCGTCGGGATTGATGGTGCGCAGCGCGACCTCGCCGGCGGCGATGTGGTCGGGGTGGTTGATGTAGCCCTGCTCGGACACACGGAAGAGGGGATCCATCGCGAGGATCACGTCCGGCCTGTGGACGCGGACCTGCCGCGCGACGTCCTTGCGGACCTCCAGGGTCGGATAGAGGTGACCGTCCTCGTAGCCCAGGAAGACGACGTTCTTCACGCCGAGGATCTTCGCGGCCTCGCGTTGTTCCGCATACCGCGTGTCCCGAAGCTTCTCTCGCGTCATGTCGGGATCCTGCGAGCCCGACGCGCCGTTCGTGATCATGCAGTACGTCACCTCGACGCCGGCCTTCACCCACTTCGCGACGGTGCCGGCCATACCGAACTCCGCGTCATCGGGATGCGCGTAGATGACCATCGCGCGCTCGATGTCGAGGTCCTTGCTGAACTTCATTCGATGAGCATGACAAGAGGCGCGGGTGAAAGATTCCCCTTGTCACGGGGCTGTCTGTCTGTTAGAACATCTGTTCTAGAGGCACCGTGGGCGATCAGTTACGCGCCGGACCTCGTGGAGGCGCGTGGTGCTCCGGTGCTGGATGTGCGGGTGTTCAAGCCCGAGACGGATCTTGCATTTCAACACCAGGCAACTGGCAAGCGACAGACGCGTTGCCGCGCGTGTCAGGCCGAATATCGCCGCGGTCACTACCAGCGCAACCGGGAGGCATACCTCACGCGTGAAGTCGCGCGGATGCGCGGCTACCGGGAAGAGAATCGGATTCGGCTGTTCGAGTACCTCAGTGCTCACGCATGCGTGGACTGCGGCGAAGACGATCCCCTGCTGCTCGAATTCGATCATCGGGACCCCGAATCGAAGGTGGCCGAGGTCGCCTGGCTCGCCAATCGAAAACCCTGGCGCGCGGTCCTGGCCGAAATCGAGAAGTGCGATGTGCGCTGCGCGAATTGCCATCGCAGACGGACAGCTCGTCAATTCGCGTGGCCCAAGTTGACGCGGAAGAGGCAGCGAGAGGCTGAGCTAGCCGCGGTCGCCTTGCTAGACCGCCCGAAGCTGCAATCACGGAGCGCAATGTCGTGGCTCGAACTGGCAGACACCAAGAAGTGCACAACGTGCGGTGTGACGAAGTCGATCGCCGAATTCGCGTTGAAGGACAAGGCCAGCGGCAGGAGGAGCGCGAAGTGTCGTGCGTGCCAGAACGAGTACTCGCGCGATCACTACGTCCGGAAGCGAGAGGATCACCTCCGCCGAGCCCGCGTGCGGCGGAAGCGCGACCGCGAGATCTGCCGGCATCAGGCCTACGAGTATCTACTCACGCATCCGTGCGTCGATTGCGGAGAAACGGATCCCGTTGTGTTGGACTTCGACCACCGCGATCGTGGCCTTAAGCGAAGCACGATCTCTCGCATGCTCCGGGAATGCTCATGGGCTGTCGTCGCGGCGGAGATCGCCCGTTGCGACGTCCGCTGCGCGAATTGTCACCGCCGACGAACCGCGGAGCAGTTTGGCTGGTTCATTGCGCCGAAGCTCGCGAGTTAGAATCGGGCCCCGCGGGAGTAGCTCAGTGGTAGAGTGCTTGCTTCCCAAGCAAGCGATGCGAGTTCGATTCTCGTCTCCCGCTCAGAATCCTCACGGTATGGCCGTGCCTCCAGCTAACAAGAGCGGATGGAAGACCTGCTCGCGCGGACACAAGTACCGGACGCCCGGTGCGTGTCCGATCTGATGGAAGCGTCACGGCGGCGCCGGCGGCGCACGCAAGACCGAGGAGAATCCCCGATCACGCCGCTGACCGCGCGACGCGACTTGGGAACCGTGGACTTCTCGTCGTTGTAATCGACGAGTGAAGCCAATCGTCGTCTTGCTCGCCCTGCTAACTACATCCGCGTGCGCCGAACCTCTGGTACTTCCTTCGCCAAGCGCCCAAGCGAAGTGTCCGGCGAGCACTACTCGGGACGGCTCCGGCGTCATCACTGCGGCTGGTGATATCGGACTGCTCGAGATCCGTCCCGGTCGCTTCGCTGACGAAAAGATCATCGTCCTTGTTCGCCGCGGCGCGATCCTCGGCGACCGGCTCTACATCCGCGCGACGCCAGCGCCGGGAAACGCGCCAGGCGAGGTCGACTGGTCAACGCCGGCGACGGCACACGCCAACGCGTGGGGCGATGTCGTCTTCGAGGCGAATACCAAGCCGATCGGCAACACGGGCTGCTGGCGTATCGAGCGCGGCGATGGACCCCGTGACGGGATCATCGTCGACCTCGGCCGCTAGAGCTCGCTCCTCGTGTGGGCCCTGCGCACGCCGTCGCCGCGGCTGCGACCTCGGTCGCAACGCGCGCCGCGCAGAGCCGTTCACCCCATGTGCGCATCCTTCTCGCTGTCGTTCTGACCGTAACGCTGCCCGCCTGTGCCGCGAACGTCAGCGCAGCCACACTCACTACGGCGACCTGCGTGTCCGAGATCGGACCCGGCATCCCTCCGCCCGCATCGCCTCCCGCCAAGCAACCCGGCTTTCACGCCGCGTGGTGGGGCCAGAGCGGTTACATGCGGCTCTGTCCCGGTGAGCGAGCGACCGCGACGCTCGCGTACTACAACTCGGGTTCGCTCGGCTGGGTCAGCGGCCGCCTGGGCGAGGTCGCGTACCTCGGCACGTGGAACGGGGAGCCGGGTCAGGATCGGCCGAGCATCCTCGGCGGAGATGGACAGCTCGGCTCTCCCGCGACCGGCTGGCCCCGCTACGACCGCGTCGCGGCGCAGCCGGCGCCGTACATCGCTCCAGGTCAGATCGCGTGGTTCCAGTTCGCGGTGCAGGCACCGACCGTTCCGGGCACGTACCAGCTTTACGTCCGTCCATTGATCGAGGGCGCGAGGTGGATGGAGGACATCGGCGTCTACTGGCAGGTGCTGGTGCTCAACCCCGACGGCACCGTTCCGGCGCCGACGCCGCTCGACCCGATCGGCATGACGTTCCAGGTGGATGCCGGGGTGGCCGCGCGCGACATCGCCGAGGTCCATCAGGGCGTCCAGCACGCGAGCGGCTTCCTCGATGGCTTCGCCGGCGGCGCGCGCCGCAGCGCGTCGACGGTCCACGTCTATGTCGGAGATGCGTCTCAGCGCTACTGCTGCCTCACCACGGGCGACAGCTTCGAGATCGTGACGTCGAACGTCGCGTGGGCCAGTCCATCCGCGGCCGCGGTTGACACCTGGACCGCGGACACGGAACGCGTCGAGCTCGCCGCCCACGAGTACATCCATCTCTGGCAGTACGCCGTCGGCGGCCGCTCGTGCATGATCGGCGTGCGCTGGATCTCCGAGGGCATGGCCGAGTCGTTCGCGTACCGCTCGCTCATCGCCGACGGTCTCATCCCGGCCGCGAACCTCGACACGTTCACGAAGCGTCAGCTGCGCACCGCGACGAGTGTCGCCACATTGCAATCGCTCGAGACGTCATGGCCCTCGGACGCGAATCCGTTCGCCGTTTCCTACCTCGCGGTGGATCGCCTGCTCGCGGCCAAGGGTCTTCCCGCGATCCGCGACTGGTGCCGCCGCGTCGGCGCGGGCGAGGAGTGGCACTCCGCTTTCGCGGCGTCGTTCGGCGAGACGACCGACGCGTTCTACGCGCGCTTCGAGCAGTTCCGCGCGGAGTACGTTCGCTAGGGCTCGCTTCGCGAACTCAAGACCGCCTCCCGCACCTGCGACCGCAGGTCCTAGAGGACCGGTCAGTTCTCGAAGACGCGGCTCCGCCTGATCTCGTATCCGCCGCGCAGACAGTCCCGCTCCGAGCGCAGCGAGTTCGGCACGTAGTCCTTCGGCACGACCACGTAGTTGAACTGCCAGATGGGGCTGTACTTCTTCATGCCCGGGATGGAGTCGTAGACGTTCAGCTGGCCCGGGACGCGCCGCGGGGGCGCGGCGAGCTTTCCCTTCGCGTCGAGCTTCACGGAGTACACGATCTGGTACTCCTGCGCGACCTTCACCTTCTTCGGATCGACATCGACCTCGCCCTGCTCGGTAGCGAAGACCACGCGCCCGTCGAACCAAACACGCTCGATGTTGTAGCGATACGGATTGTTGTAGTCGAGGCGCTCGACCTCGCGCGTCCGGGTTTTTCGGGGCTTGTCGCGGACCACGCCGTGCCGGATCTGCCAGTGACCCTCGTTCTCTCGCGGCTTCGGCTTTGCCATGGCGACGCGAGCGTACCGCGTCGCGTCCGCGCTACGGATCGTCGGTTCCGCGCTACGGATTGTCGGTATGGATCAGCACGCCATCGAGTTTCAGGAGCCGCCGCTCCTGCCGCCGGAGCTCCGCCTTCACGCGCGCGTGATCGCGCCTGTTCGGATACGCGGCGCGAAACTCCGGCGAGCCGAAGAGGCGGCTGTCCTGCACGCCGTCGAATGAGGCGCTCGGCAGAAAGTCGAGCGCACCCGCGCGACCGAGATCGACGCTGTGGTGCTCGAACGCCTCGCCCGCGAGGTCGCCGCGGTCGACGCCGACTGGATCCGCGCCGAGCTCCAGCAGCAGACGGCAGAACCACGGCTCGAAGAGCGCGGTGCACGCTCCGGTCTCCGGCGACCGGCTCGAGCTTGACCCCGATGCGATGTCGAGGATCCGCTTGCCACGCACGCGCTCGAGCGATCCGAAGGCGCGCTGCAGGCGGTCGACGAATTCCTCGATGATCGCGCGTAGGCCGGGCTCCCGCGCGATCTTGTCGGCGAGGCCGTAGTTCGTATCGAGCGCGCGGATCGCCCGATCGAGAGCGTCGCGCTCCGCGGCCGAGCGCGCGAGCTTTGCGAGGCTCGCGCTCATCCCGCAGCGACGACGCGGGGCTCGCGCACGCGCGAGCGACGCGTCGCGACGAACGACCCCAGCAGGATGAGCAGGAAGCCGATCGCGATACCCGGCGTGAACGGCTCGCCGAGGAGGAGCACTCCCAGCACGAGCGCGACGGCGGGATTGAAATAGGTGATGACCGTCGCTCGATTCGGCCCCACCTCCGCGATGAGGGCGAAGAAGAGCAGGAACGCGAGGGCCGTGCAGACGACGCCGAGCGTGGCGACGGAGACCAGCGCCTGGGCCGACGGGACGCTCGCGGGCAGCTGCGCGAGCGCGACCGGCGCGTAGACGACCGCGGTCAACGCGAGCGATACGGCCACGACTCCGGTCGTGGGCGCGGCACGGAGCCAACGGCCGATGATCATGGCGCCGGTGGCATAGCCGACGACGACCAGCCCGATCTCGGCGACCGCGCCGAGATCGTCGGTCGAGACATCGAGGCCGACGAGCACCGCGACACCGAGGAAGCCGATCAGCAGGCCGATGGCACGCCGCGTGTCCGGCCTGTCGTCGCCGCCCATCGACCAGGCCAGCGCCGCGCCGACGAGCGGAACGCCCGCGATGAGCAGGCCCGCGATCGAGCTCGACACCCGGGTCTCGGCGTCAGAGAGCAGGAACCACGGCGCCGCGACCTCGACGAACGTGTAGATGAGGAGCGCGCGCCAGTGACGCGACAGCGGTCGTATCCCGCCGCGCGCGACGGCGACCGGCAGCAGGAGCACGGCACCGAGTGACGTGCGGAAGAACACGAGCGCGGCCGGGCTCATTTCGGCCACGGCGATCTTGATGAACAGGTACGGGATGCCCCAGATGACAGCCATAGCCGCGAAGAGCAACCACCCACGCCGTGTCAAGACGGACCGGCCCTCAGTCGCGCTGCTGGAAGTTGATCGCGGCGATCGCCATCATCACGAGCCCGAACGCGACGACGATCGCGCTCTCCGCCAGGATCGGCACCGTCTGGTCGAACAGCGTGAGCGCCATGCGCTCGACCGGGAATCCCGACGAGCCGAGGAGCACGCGCCGGATCGGATTGACGCCGTAGGACGCGGGGTCGATGCGTGTGAGCACGGTCATCCCACGCCGGCAGGCCAGAGAGCGGGAACAGCGCCCCCGACAGGAAGAACATCGGCATCATCACGAAGTTCATGACGACCTGAAAGCCCTGCATCGACCGCATGCGCGATCCGACGGCGACGCCGAACGCGGATAAGCCGAACGCGAAGACGCTCATGAGATCGAGAAGCTCGACGACCTGCGTGAGGGTCAGCGTCACCCCGAGGAAGGGCGCGAGCACGAGCACGACGACGCCCTGAATGAGCGCCTGCGTCGCGCCGCTGTTCGCGGGTTCGAGACCCGTCTCCCGCTCAGGGTGGGTTGGGATTTGGTGCCTCAGGTTGTTGGGATTTAGCCGACACACTGGGATTTGGCCCGACACATTCGGTCATTCCGCCGTCCGCAGTCGCGTATGGGAAGCGGACTCCGAGCTCGAACCGTCGGCGACGCGCTGCAGTGTGGGAAGCTCAGGGCTCGCACGATGCGACCGCCACCAGACGCCGATCATGGTGCGCGAGCCCAATGACGGATCGTGCATCCGATGCAAGGCGAGGCGCGTGATGCGGGAGTCGTCTGCGTGACATCGCGCTCGAGTCCAAGGATGGCGGCGAGACCGTCAATCGTCGGTTTCCAGTCTTGGTACCAGTTGGTTCGCGCACCCCGAAAAGTGACGTGCAGCTCAGCACCGGCGGAACTCTAGCCCGGTCGCCCAGATGATCAGCACATCAGAAATCCATTGCGCCCCTCTTCAGCCGCGTCGTATCCACACAAGAAGCGCGCACGCACCCGACCAGCGAGACACGTCGCGATCGCGCTGTCGTTCACGGCGAAGGTGATCCCGCCGCTCAAGCTCGTGAAGCGCGTCGCGTGGAACTCGCGTGCTGTGGACCTTCTGGAGGCCTCGCTGTTGCCGACGCAAGCGCCCTTCCGCGCCGGCCACGCATCGACGAATCTCGACTGGCGTCGACGCGAACGTGCGGTAAAGACGGAGCCACTCAGCAAAGCCGGTGCGCGTCGGCATCGAGCCAGGCTCGACACGCGCCGCGCTGATGAGGCGTGCCGCCGTGCGTTGGCCGATGTTTAGCGCTAGCGCATTGGCAACCGTTGGTCGCCAGGCCGTGAACAGCGCAACGACGAAGTCGCGGTAGAGCTGCGATTGTGAATCCGGCACGAGCGGAGGTCCGCGCTTGTGTAGTCGAACGAAGACTGCATCGACGGACGGTGCCGGGTTGAAGTCCGAGCGCTGGAATCGGTGCAGCGTCCGCAACGTGAACCAGGGCGCGATCAGCAACGCGGCGAGGGTCATGCGCGGGCGACCTGCGAAACGCCGGGCCGCCTCGCGTTGCAGCACGAGATACGCGTCGCGCGGAGGCACCGACGACGAGGTCAGCCTGTCGATAAGCGTCGTCGTGATGTCGAAGGGCGGACTCGCGAAGACGACGTAGTCGGAACGCGGGAACGGGTATGTGAGCAGGTCCGCGGCGTGCACATCCACGTTCGCTACGTCCTTGAAGCGCGACCGCAGTCGCGTGGCGAGTGCGTGATCGAGCTCGATCGCGACGACGCGACGAGCCCTACGCGCGAGCGCGGCGGTGAGGCTCCCCGTGCCGGCACCGAGGTCGTACACGACATCCGCCCGGCGGATGTCGGCAAGGTGCACGAGGCGGGTAATTAGCCGTGTGTCTTGCAGGAAGTTCTGGGTCCGCCACAGATCGCGAGTACTGCGCCGAGCCATCTACGTCTCCTTTCATGCGGGACACACAAAACCGCGTGGCAATGCCACGCGGTCGGGTGCGGAGCCCACGCGAAGGGACTAGATGCCGGTCAGGTTATCGTTGGACGAGCGCGATCCCCTACGGGGCTCCGCTACATCCGCCGACGAACAGCGCCCACGAGGCCTACCTCCAAGATCTACAGCGCGAGTCGCACGACCAAGTGTAGGCACGCCTCTCCCGCTGCACAGATTGTTTCTTCGGTGCGCGTCCGTCCAAGATGCACGCTCGCTCGTGGACGAATTCATGGACCGCGTCCTGCATTGGGACGCGTGCTGGAACGTCCGCGAGCTCGGTGGCTACCCGACGCGATCGGTCGCAACACGCTGTACGGTCGGGTCATCCGCTCTGGCAACCTCAGCAAGCTCACCGAGGCCGGACGCGAGGCAACCGCGCTCCTCAGCACGTATCGCGAGTGGCCGCAGTTGCTTGTCTGCAGTGTGCTCTTCCGCGTCCTTGTCAGCGAGTTGGCCCGGCGCCGAACCCCGCCCGTCCTGATCCGCAGGGTTGTCTTTTTCGATCTCGTTCTCTCAGCTCCAGTGTGCGTGCTCTACTAGCCAGTCCAAGGCCGCCACGCCGGAACTGAGGACGGAGACGTGCCCGTCGTCTGGGCGCAGCCACAATTCTGCCGAGGGGCAGTGGCGCACGAGCCACTTGGCGTGCGAGCTGGGTGCGATCCGATCCTGGCCGCCGTGCAGGAACAGGACTGGCGGGCGTACCTGCCCTGGGTCAAACCCCCACGGCGCAACGTACGCCAGCTCGTCATCGATCATCCCTTCCGGGCTGCCTCTTACAGCTTGCCCGGCGACACCGGCCAGCCAGGCCCAGTCACCGGACAATGCGGCATGGTCTGCCGGCGTGAACTGTTCCGGATCGAACTCGGTGGACGCGAGGTACTTCTCTAGCGCGGCGCGTCCCGCGGCGGAAGCGCGCAGTTGAGCCACGCCGGCGGCCGCCATGCCCGCGAACCAGTCCAGCCCCTCGGCGTCGAACGGAGCGATTCCGGAGACACAGATCACGCCTAGGACCCGCGCTGGCAGTAGTGCGCCGGATGCCAGCGTGTGCGTGCCCCCACCGGAGTGGCCCATCACCGCGAATCGCTGGATGCCGAGCGCATCGGCGATGCTGGAGACGTCAGCGGCAGCTGACGCCACGTTCCGGCCCGGGCGAGGAGTCGATCTGCCGTATCCGGGCCGGTCATACGACACCCAGCGGATGCCGCGCTGCGCGGCAGCCGGGAGCAGGGGCTCGGGCGGCGCGCCGATGTTCGGCGTGCCGTGGTGCCAGAAGACAGCGAGCCTGTCGTCGGCACCCTCCGCGGAGGTGTCATAGACGTGTAGCGTGCGCCCGTCGCCCAGCACGAGATCAGTCTCTGTCACCACGCTCCGAGCCTAAACGGTGATCGGCTTCGCCAGCCGAAGTGCTAAACGCGAACGCGAGCATCGACGCGTCAACCTCAGCTATGAGGAGGACGATGGTCTGCCGGATTAGGCGCCAACCCACGGATGTGGTGAGATTCGACGATGCCTGCAGCTAACAAGGGCGGGTGGAAGACCTGCTCGCGCGGCCACAAGTACCGGACGCCCGGCGCGTGTCCGATCTGATGGAAGCATCACGGCGGCGCCGGCGGCGCACGCAAGACAAAGAACGCTCGATCCAGTCGTTGACGCGACCTTCCCGGGAGTGACCGTGCGCAACGCGCTCTGATCCATCCCGTTCACCCGTTGTGCGCTTGCTCCTCGCGCTTCTCTTGATCGTTTCGCTGCTGCCTACTCAACCGGCAGCGCGCGAGCGCTCACGCCGGCCGCCGCGACGTGCGTGTCGGAGATCGGAACCGGCATCCCGCCGCCCGCGTCGCCGCCGGCGAAGCAGGCGGGCTTTCACGCCGCGTGGTGGGGGCAGAGCGGATACATGCGGCTCTGTCCCGGCGAGCGAGCGACCGCGACGCTCGCGTACTACAACTCGGGCTCGCTTGGCTGGGTCAGCGGTCGCATGGGTCAGGTCGCGTACCTCGGCACCTGGGGCAGCGAGCCCGGTCAGGATCGGCCGAGCATCCTCGGCGGCGACGGACAGCTCGGCTCTCCCGCGACGGGTTGGCCTCGCTACGACCGCGTCGCGGCACAGCCGGCACCGTACGTCGGACCGGGTCAGGTCGCATGGTTCCAGTTCGCGCTCGCCGCGCCGAACGTCTCGGGCACGTATCGCCTCTACGTCCGTCCGTTGATCGAGGGCGCGACGTGGATGGAGGACATCGGCGTGTACTGGCAGGTGCTCGTCCTGAATCCCGACGGCACTGCCCCGCAGCCGACCCCGCTCGATCCCGCGGGCATGACGTACCAGATCGACGTGGGCGTGGGCGCGCGCGACATCGCCGAGGTCCATCAGGGCGTGCAGCACGCGAGCGGTTTCCTGGACCGGGCCGCGGGTGGCACCCGGCGCAGCGCGGCGACGGTGCACGCGTACGTGGGGAACGGCTCGCAGCGCTTCTGCTGCCTCACCGCCGGCGACAGCTTCGAGATCGTGACCTCGAACCTCGCGTGGGCAAGCCCGTCGGCGGCGGCGGCGGACACCTGGACCGCCGATACGGAGCGCGTCGAGCTCGCCGCCCACGAGTACGTGCACCTCTGGCAGTACGCGGTCGGCGGCCGTTCGTGCATGCTCGGCGTCCGCTGGATCTCCGAGGGGATGGTGGAGTCGTTCGCCTACCGCTCGCTCGTCGCCGACGGTCTCATCCCGGCGGCCAACCTCGACACATTCACCAAGCGCCAGCTGCGGTCGGCGACGAACGCGGCGCCGCTGCGATCGCTCGAGACCTCCTGGCCGTCCGACGCGAATCCGTTCGCCGTCTCGTATCTCGCGGTGGATCGACTGCTCGCGGCAAAGGGCTTGCTCGCGATCCGCGACTGGTGCCGGCGCGTCGGTTCAGGCGAGGAGTGGCACGCCGCGTTCGCGGCGGCGTTCGGCGAGACGACCGACGCCTTCTACGCGCGCTTCGAGACGTTCCGCGCGGAATACATCCGCTAGCAGACCGCGCCATCGCGCCTTGCCTGCGACCGCAGGCCTCAGAGGACCGGTCAGTTCTCGAAGACGCGGCTGCGCCGGATCTCGTATCCGCTCCTGAGGCAATCGCGCTCCGACCGGAGCGTGTTCGGCGCGTAGTCGCGGGGCACGATCACGTAGTTGAACTGCCAGATCGCGCTGTACTTCTTCATGCCGGGGATCGAGTCGTAGATGTTGAGCTGACCCGGGATGCGCTTCGGCTCCACTCCGCGGGCGAGCTTGCCGTTCGAGGCGAGACGCACCGCGTAGACGACCTGATACTCCTGCGCGACCTTCACTTTCTTCGGGTCGACATCGACCTCACCCTGCTCGGTCGCGAAGACGATCCGCCCGTCGAACCAGACCCGCTCGATCTTGTACCGGTACGGGTTGTTGTAGTCAAGGTGCTCGACCCGACGCGTCTTCGTCGGGCGCCGTTTCGCGCGCACCGCGCCGTGAGCGATCTCCCAGGCGCCTTCGGTCTCACGCGGCTTCGGCTTGGGCACTGCCGTCGAAGTCTATTGCGGTGCGGGGTGCGTACCCGCGACGCTACGGGTTGTCGGTGTGGATCAGCAGGCCTCCCGGCTTCAGCAGACGGCGCTCCTGCTGCCGGATCTCCGTCTTGACGCGTTCGTGATCGCGCGGATCCGGGTACGCGGAACGGAACTCTGGCGAACCGAATAGCCGGCTGTCCTGCACTCCGTCGAATGACGCGCTCGGCATGAAATCGAGCGCTCCAGGCCGGCCCAGGTCGACGCGGTGGTGCTCGAAGCGCTCGCCTTCGAGATCGCCGCTATCGACGCCGACCGGGTCCGCACCAAGCTCCAGCAACAGACGGCAGAACCACGGCTCGAAGGCCGCGGTCCGCTTGCCCGTATCGGGCGAGTGGCTCGAGCTCGAGCCCGACGCGATGTCGAGGATGCGCTTGCCGCGCACCTGCTCCAACGATCCGAACGCCCGCTGCAACCGGTCAACGAACTGCTCGAGGATCCTCTGCAGGTCAGGCTCGCGCGCCATCTTCTCCTCGAGGCGATAGCGCGCGTCGAGTGCCGAGAGCGCGTGCTCGAGCGTAGCCCGCTCCGCCGCGGTATGCGGCAGGTCCGCGAAACGCGGGCTCACATCGGCGTCGCAAGACGCGGGTTCACGGCGACGTGACGATCTAGTGCCCTTCCAAGTTGACTGGCCGATGTACTTTGTGGTGGGAGGGGGAGCCCGGGGAGGGTTGGAGGATGACCGTGGGCCGACCCACCACCGTCCGTCTGCGACCCTTGTCCCGCTCCGAACAGCACGAGCTCAGCGCCAAGCTGCGCCAGGTCTCGCTCCCCGCTCGCCTGCACCGGCGGTACCGCGTCATCGTCCTGGTCCGCAGGGGCTGCTCGATCCCGGAGGCGGCCAACCGTGCGGGGTTGAACCCGGACAGCGCGTACCTCTGGGTGCACCGCTGCAACGCGAGCGGATTCGCGTCCTTCGAGCGCCCGAACAACCCCCGCGGCCGGATCCCGATCATCACCGCCCGGCAGCTGCAGGACCTCATCGACACCGCGCTCACCAGCCCACAGAAGCTGGGGCTGCCCTTCACCACCTGGTCGGTGCGCACGCTCAACGCGTACTGCCAAAAGCAGCAGCTGCTGCCGCCCTTCTCCGACGAGTGGGTCCGCCAGCTGCTGCGCCGCAAGCGCCTCTCGGCCCAGCGCATCCGCAGCTGGAAGCACTCCGACGATCCGCAGTTCGCAAAAAAAGCGCACGCATCCGCTCCCTCGTCCGCCGCTGCCCGCCGCGCTCGGCGGTGGTGAGCTTCGACGAGTGTGGGGCCCGCTCGAGTGCCGGCCGATCGGCGGCCGGACGTGGGCGCGCCGGGGGGAGCCGGCGCGGATGCGTGCCACGTACCGGCGCACCAAGGGCATCGAGATCTTCCTCGGCTTCTACGATGTCCACGCCGACGTGCTCACGGGGATCTTCCGCACCCACAAGCGCATCGTCGAGGTCAGCGAGGCGTTCCGCCGGCTGCGGGCCTGCTACCCGCACCGGCGCCTGTTCGTGATCATCGACGGACTGCACCAGGTCCACGACCACCCGCGCTTCCTGGCGCTGTGCCGCAGGCTGCACATCACCCTCGTGTTCACCCCGACCGAGGCCTCCTTCATGAACCCGATCGAGACCCACTTCGGCGTGCTCGGCCGGGCCACCTACGCGGCAGCGACGACCCCACCCACGCCGCCCGCCGCCAGCGCGTCTACCGCTACCTGCGCCAGCGTCATCGCGAGCGCGGGACCTCGGCGCATCCGCTCACGCGCATACGCGCCCTTAGGCCGATCAAGTTGGAACGGCCCTCAGTCGCGCTGCTGGAAGTTGATCGCGGCGATCGCCATCATCACGAGCCCGAACGCGACGACGATCGCGCTCTCCGCCAGGATCGGCACCGTCTGATCGAAGAGCGTGATCGCCATCCGCTCCACGGGGAATCCAGACGAGCCGAGCAGCACGCGCCGGATCGGATCGACGCCGTACGACGCGGGATCGATACGCGTGAGCACGGTCATCCAGCCCGGCAGACCGGTGAGCGGGAACAGCGCGCCCGACAGGAAGAACATCGGCATCATCACGAAGTTCATGACGACCTGAAAGCCCTGCATCGACCGCATGCGCGATCCGATGGCAACGCCGAACGCCGACAGACCGAACGCGAGCACCGTCATGAGCGCGAGCAGCTCGACGACCTGGACGAGCGTGAGCGTCACCCCCAGGAACGGCGCGAGCACCAGCACGATGACGCCCTGCATGAGCGCCTGCGTCGCGCCGCCGAGCGTCTTGCCGATCGCGATCGCGGTGCGGTCGATCGGCGCGATGAGCAGCTCGCGCATGAATCCGAACTCGCGATCCCACACGATCGACATCGCGCCGAAGATCGCCGTGAAGAGGATCGTCATGCTCACGACGCCGGGGTAGATGAACTGCGTGTAGCTGAGTCCGGCGCCGCCGGCGCCCGCGCCCGCAAGGAATCCGCCGCCGAGCGCGGACGAGAGGCCGCTGCCGAACACGACGAGGTAGAGCAGCGGCTGGACGAACGAGAACACGACGCGCGCGCGATCGCGCCAGTACCGGAGCAGGTCGCGCCGCCACACGATGTACGTCGCGCGCAGCAGGCCGCCCGTCTTGGACGGAGCGGCCGGGCTCGACGCGATGGTCCTGCGCTCCGCGGTCGTCGTCATCGCCGTCCTCCCCTCCAGAGCTTCATCATGCTGCGCATCTGATCGGTGTCGCCCGCGCTCTCGGCGCGGATCGCGTGGCCGGTCAGCTTGAGGAACACGTCGTCGAGGCTCGGGCGGCGCAGCGTCACCGTGTCGAGCGGCATCGGCAGCTCGCGGACGAGTCGCGGGAGGAATGCAGCGCCGTCCGGCACCTCGATGCGCAACGATCCGTTGTCGACGAGCGGCTTCAGGGCGAAGAGCCGCTCGATCTCGCCCGCGACGGCGCCGCTGTCGCCGGAGGTGATGGTGATCACATCGCCGCCGACGCGTGACTTGAGCTCACCCGGCGTACCCAGCGCCACGATCTGGCCCTTGTCGATGATCGCGATGCGGTCACAGAACTCCGCCTCGTCCATGTAATGGGTCGTCATGAAGAGCGTCACGCCCTCGCGCTTCCGAAGCGCGCGCAGATATTCCCAGATGTGGTTTCGCGTCTGCGGATCCAGTCCGAGCGTCGGCTCGTCGAGGAAGAGGACCTCAGGGTGATGGAGTAGCCCGCGCGCGATCTCCAGGCGGCGCTTCATCCCGCCCGAGTACGTCTGGACGAGCGAGTTCGCGCGATCGCCGAGCTCGACCATCTCCAGGAGCTCGGCCATGCGCTGCCTGCGCAGCGCCCCCGGAACGCCGTAGATCTGGCCGTGGAGCTCGAGGTTCTCGCGACCGGTGAGCTGCGCGTCGAGCGATGGGTCCTGGAAGACCAAGCCGATCCGCGAGCGGACCGCACTCGGATCGGCGTCGACGTCCAGCCCCGCGACGCGCGCGTCGCCGCTCGTCTTGCGCACGAGCGTGCACAGGATGCTGATCGTGGTCGTCTTGCCGGCGCCATTCGGGCCGAGGAACCCGAAGATCTCCCCCGCCTCGACGACGAGGTCGATCCCCCGCACCGCTTCGAGCTGACCGTACTTCTTGGTGAGGCCCTTGACCTCGACGACCGCGCTCACGCTCCGAGCCTATCGCGGGAATGTGAAGGCGGCATGAATCGCGGAATGTGATCCGCGAGACGATTCGCGCGGTCTCGCGTCAGGCGGTCTTCGCGCTCGGCTTCGGAGCCGCGACGGCGCGGATGACCAGGACGAGAACGACCCCGGCGACCATGAGCGCGCCCCAAGCCTGCGCCAGCGTGTCGGGATAGGTCAGGCCGAGCAACGCGTCGAGCGACCAGGCACCGTTGCCGATGAGCGCGATCGCGAACGCGCCGGCCGCGAGCGGCACTGGGAATTCCCAGCCGCCGTTGGTCACCCAGAAGCCCTTCGGCAGGTGCGCGACGATCGTCACGACGACGAGATCCGCGGCGACGATGCTGGGCCCGATGGGCCCACCGAGGCCGAGTACGGTGAGCACGCCACCGCCTGCCTCGGCGACCGCCGCCACGATCGCCCAGAAGACACCGGGCTTCATACCCATGCTGTCGAACCAGCCGCCGACGCCGGCGATCGAGCCGCCCTTACCGACCCAGCCGAGCTTCATCGCTCCGTGGGCGAAGATCACGACACCGACCGCGATGCGTAGGACCAGTAGCCCGAGATCCGTATTCATGCGATCACCTCTCAAGCAGTCCTTTGAGGGAACATCGGCTGGCAGCCAATATTCCCCTTGCGCGACACGCCTGCCCGTGGAGCGAGCGCTGTCGATCGTCGGCGCCAAATGGACGCTGACTCGCTCGACGAGTGGGGACAGAAGCTTCGACCGGTCGCGCGCCGGTGGCCGCTAGAGCCGCAGCGGTTTCATCTCTCCGAACACGGCAGCAGGGTCTTCTTTCCATCGCGCGGGCTGCACGTCGATGTACAGCTCGATCTCGTTGCCGTCGGGATCCTCGATATAGAGGCTGTGCGTGACGCCATGGTCCGTCGCGCCGACGAGCTTCGCGCCGGACTTGACGATCGCGTCGCGCGCCTCGCGCAGCTCGTCATCACTCTCGCCGACCTTCAGCCCGAAGTGATAGAGGCCGACGCGACGGCCACGCGGGATGGGAACCGCCGCCTGGCCGACCTCGATGAGCAAAAGCTCGTGGTGCGTGCGCCCTGACGTGAACGCCGCGGCCGGAAGCTGCATGCCGCCCTCCGGCGTGATCTCGTGCCAGCCGAGAACGTCGCGATAGAAGTGGCGCGAGCGCTCCAGGTCGCGTACGTACAGGACGATGTGGCCGAGCTCTTTCACTTGCATGAGGTCCTCCTTTACGACGCCTCGCACGGCAGCGCGTTGATCTGACCGACCAGACCGTTCACCTGCGTGACGGTCGCGTTGTACGTGGTGACCCGAGCGCGGTTCTCCACCACGAGCGCGTTGTGATCGCGGATCAGCGCCTGATAGCCGTCCCAGATGTTCGGGGGTATTCCGTTCGGGTACTGGGCTTCGATCGCCCTGATGCGGTCGGCGAGCGTGGCGATCTTCTGATTCACGTCGTTGACCGCGGCCTGGAGGCTGGTCAGCTGCGTGCGCGCGCTCGCGAGCTGCGCCAGCAGGCCGCGTTTCTGGACGACGCACGTGTCGGCCGCCGGCGGCGGCAGCTCGGTGAATCCCATGGTCTGCAGCTCGCGGTCGCTGAAGCGGTTCGGGCAGCTCGTGATGGCGCCGAACACGACGCACATCACCGGGTGGTTCATGAGACCGTACTTGTCGACGCCGGAGAGACCGGGGCTGGCCTCGGCGGTCGTCCAGTGGCCGTCGGTCGTCCCGGATCCGGTGCAACACCAGATGTGGCCGAGCTCGTGGAGCGTCACGGCGACGGTGTTCTCGACGGACCGCACGCCGATCTCGTCCGAGACGTACACGACGATGTCCTCCGAGAGATCGCCCGTCGACCGCCGGTGCACCGACGTGCCTTTCGCCGCGACGACGAAGACCGTGATGTCCGCGGATGTGTCCGTGACCTGCAGCGAGCCAAGGTTGCGCGTCGCGTTCTTCCACTCGTTCGCGAGCGTCGCGACCAGCCGCGTGACGGAGCTGTCGCGCAGCGGTACGAGCGAGGGCTCCTCGCGGTACGTCTCGCGCGCGGGCTTGGCGATGCTCACGTGCACGGTGATACCGGTCGGTCGAAGTGTGCGCGCGGAGATCTCGAATCCCGTCGTGAGCCGTCGGCTACCGGCGCTGGTCTCGCACAGGATCTGGTACTCGCCCCGGCCGGCGGGCGCGCGCGTCGCGGAATACGTCCAGCTGGCCGCGCCGTCCGCGCCGATGACCTTCTCGTCCAAACGCGCGGGCGGCGGCTCGCCGAAGGTCGCCGACGCCACGCGCACGTCGACCGCGCATTTCGCGCCGGGCGTCGACGTGATGCCGAGCGATCCATACCGCGCCGTGCCGACGGTGATGTCCGGCGCTGTCCCGATCACGCGCGATGACGCGTTCGGGCGGATCGGCGCCGGGGACGTCGTGAGCTGGCCGCGGAGCGCGCCGCTCTTGCACGTGACCGTGTAGCTAACCTCGAGCTCCTTCTCGGTGACGAGCGATGAGTACGTCCAGCTCGCGCGGCCGTCGGAGTCGGCATGCATTGGCGCGTCCTGGAGCGGACGGTCGCCGCCGCTCGTGCGCGCGCTGGCCGCGCAGTCCGCGCCGGGATCGGTCTCGACGTTCAGATACCCGTTCCCGGCGCCCTTCACGACGATCGCGAGATCGCCGCCACTTTCGGGAGCGGCCTGAGCGCACGAGACCAGCAGGAGCAGGGCGGCGACGAGCATGAGGGAGAGACGACGGCTCATCTGAATGTCAACGAGCCTACCGCCCGGTCGTTCCGGCCGGCGGTCGCGTTCGGGTCCGGGACCGTGCCACAGTGTCGAGGTGCGCCGCCCGAGCTTCGTCGTCTTCCTGAGTGACGACCAGGCGTACTGCGACCTCGGCTGCATGGGCGCGACCGACCTGGCCACGCCGCATTTCGACGCGCTCGCCGCCTCCGGAGCGCTCCTGCTCTCCTGGTACTCGAACTCACCGGTCTGCTCGCCGTCCCGGGCGAGCCTCATGACCGGACGCTATCCGGGCAATGCGGGAGTGCGGTCGATCCTGCGCGGGCACCGCACCGCGACCGGTCTGCCGCGCGAGGTGCCGACGATCGCGACCGCGCTGCGGGCGCTCGGATACCGCACGGCGATGTTCGGCAAGTGGCACCTCGGGCTCGCCGAAGGCTCGCGTCCCCAGGACCACGGCTTCGAGGAGTCGTTCGGATTCATGGCGGGCTGCATCGACTACTACTCCCACATCTTCTATTTCGACACGAGACCCGGGACCGATCCGATCCACGACCTGTGGAGCAACGGCGCCGAGGTGTGGGAGAACGGCCGCTACTTCACCGATCTCGTCACGGAGCGCGCCGTGGACTACGTGCAGCGCGCCGCGCGGCGCGACGAGCCGTTCTTCCTCTACGTTCCGTTCAACGCCCCGCACTATCCGTTGCACGCGCCCGCTCGATACCTCGATCGCTTTCCGGATCTTCCGCCCGAACGCCGGATCATGGCGGCGATGATCGCCGCGATGGACGACGGGGTCGGCGCGATCGTCGACGAGCTCTCGCGTCGCGGTCTGCGCGACGACACGTTCATCTTCTTCCAGAGCGACAACGGTCCGTCGCGCGAGACCCGCAATCGGCTCGATGGCCGCACCGAGCCGTACTACGGATCACGCTGCACGCTCAAGGGTCACAAGTTCAGCCTGTTCGAAGGCGGCATCCGCTCGCCCGCGATGGCGAGCTGGCCGACGCGCATCCCGGCCGGCGCGCGCGTGACGGAACACGGCGCGGCGATGGATCTGTTCCCGACGTTCCTGCGCGCCGCGGGCGGCGATGTGGGCCGGTACGAGTTCGATGGCCTCGACGTCCTGCCGATGCTGGCCGACGCGGCGCCGTCACCGCACGGCGATCTGTACTGGGAGATGGGCCGCCAGACGGCGATCCGGCGCGGCCGCTGGAAGCTCGTGCTGAACGGACTGCTCGTCGAGTCGGACCGGACCGAGACGCCGATCGAGGACGTGCCGCCCGAGGACGCCATCTTCCTCGCCGATGTCGTCGCCGATCCGGACGAGCGGCACAACCTTCGCGCCGAGCACCCGCAGCTGGCCGCCGAGCTGAAGGTCGCGGCGGAGACCTGGCGGGGGCGGATCGAGGCGCGGTGGGAGCGCGAGTGGCGAGGCCAGACCGCGGAGACCGGCGTTACCGGGTGGTCGAAGGCTTAAGAGGAGCTCACCTAGCTGCGGAAATCCGCGAGCGCACCTAGCCCCGGAAATCCGCGAGCACCGCTGGATCGTCGGTCGCGAGGACGTCGATCCCGGCGGCCGCGAAGGCGCGCGCCTCTTCCCGGTCATTCGTGTGCGGGGCCATGACCAAAAGACCCGCGGCGTGGAGGTCGTCGACCAGTGGCGGCTTGAGCGGGCGGAAACAGGGATGCGCGTACGTCGCGCCGACCTCCGCGCAGATCCGGACCATCGTGGCGATCGAGGTCTGCCGGAACAGCACGCTGCGGGGGATGTGCGGCGCGGCGTCCCGTAGCTCGACGACGAGCGGGGTCTCGAACGAGCCGGAGACGAGCTCGACGCCGTCCGCCGCACCAGATCGCACCAGCTGGCCGAGCGCCGTGCCGGTCGTGTGACCTTTCAGCTCGACATAGACGCCGATCCGCCCGCGCGCGAGCGCGAACACGTCCACCAGGCGCGGCACGCCCTGCCCCTCGCCGAGGTCGACCGCGGCGAGCTCGTCCGCGGTCAGGCGCACGACCGCTTCGCGCCGGGCAGCCCGCTGCACGTCGGCGTCGTGGATGACGACGACCTCGCCGTCGCGGCTGAGATGGACGTCGACCTCGACCATGTCGAGTCGCGAGGAGATCGCGAGCTCGATCGCGCGCAGCGTGTTCTCGGGCGCGAGCGCGCTGGCTCCCCGGTGCCCGACGGTGCGTGGCCGGCTTTTTCGAAGATTCACCATGAATTCTCTGTCCCTTTATTTAACTCATTTCAAGGAGGGCCGGCGGGCGTAGACTCGCGCCGAGTTTGGCGGGGAGGCGATCAGATGAGCAAGCAGAGGGATGCGGGGCCGGGCGGTTACCGGCTCTCACGGCGACAGTTCCTGGCGACCACCGGAGCGGCGCTCGCGGCCGGCGCGTGCGCCACGACCCCGATCGGACAGGGCGGGCCATCAGCGGCGCCGGGGCCACAGGGCACGGTGAAGCTCGTGGCGTGGACGATCGGGCCTGACGCGCCGTCCTATTACCGCAAGGACAACCTCATCGCGGCCGCGACGACGCTCAACAAGGAGCTCGAGAAGGACGGGACCAAGGTCGATGTCGAGGCTAGCTTCGAGAGCGGCGGCAGCTGGGACGACTACAAGCAGAAGTTCGTGCTGGCGGCCGAGGCGAAGCAAGCTCCGGACATCGTCGTGGCCGGCCATGAGGACATGGCGCCGTGGGCCGCGGCCAGCTACATCGTCGAGCTGGATGGGCTCATCAAGAAGTACGACAGCAAGTTCAAGGACGTGATCCCGACGCTGTGGGACGCGATGAAGCTGAAGGGCAAGACCTACGCGATCCCGCAGGACACCGAGGCGCGCCCGATGTACTACCGCAAGGACCTGCTCGCGAAGATGGGCTGGTCGAAGGACAAGATCGACGGCCTGCCGGAGGCGGTGAAGAAGGGCGACTTCGCCATGCCCGACCTCTTCGCCGCGGCGAAGGAAGCCATCGCGAAGGGGATCGTCGCTCCGGGCAACGGCTGGTACCACCGCTCGAGCCGAGGCCACGACTTCTACAGCTGGTACTACGAGAACGGCGGCGAGATGCAGGACAAGGCGACCGGCAAGCTCGTCCTCGTCCCGAGCGCGCTCGAGAAGTTCTACGCGGTGCACTACAACGCGGTGAAGGTCGACAAGATCACACCGGAGAACTTCATGGGCCTGCCGGGCAAGCAATGGAACGAGACCGTCACCGCCGCGAAGGTCCTCTTCTACAACGCCGGCACCTGGACCTGGAAGGACTGGCAGTCGACGTACAAGGTCGCCGAGCAGGACCTCTGGGACAACGTCGGCTTCACGCTCATCCCCGCGGCGCAGAAGGGCGGGAAGCCGGTCACGCTCTCCCACCCGCTCGTGTACATGGTCACCGCCAGCAGCAAGCAGCCGGAGCTCGCGCTGCGGCTCATCGCCAACGCGACGACGCCCGAGCTCAACTCGCTGCACTCGGTGACGAGCGCGCACCTCGCGATCCTCACGACGCAGAAGGACGACCCAACGTACAAGAAGGACAAGTTCCTGCTCGCGACGCAGTACATGCTCGACTACACCACGTTCATCCCGAACCATCCGAAGTACGGCGCGTACGACGAGGTGCTGTTCCGGTTCCTCACGGCCGTCGAGGCGGGCCAGGTGCAGCCGAAGGCCGCGACGGACAGCGCGGTCAACGAGCTCAAGACCCAGCTGCGCGATGAGCTGATCGTCCGCTAGGGACCATGGCGCGGATCGAGACGATCCCGCTCGAACGGGAGGCTGCGCCGGCAGCGTGGTGGCGTACCAACGCCACCGCGCTGCTGTTCATGGGGCCAGCGGCGCTGCTGGTCATCCTGTTCTTCTTCGTTCCGGTCGTGCTCACGCTCGGCATGAGCTTCACCGACCTCGCCACCGCGACCGGCCTATCGGGCTGGAAGTGGATCGGCACCGCGAATTACGAGCAGATCTTCCGCGGCTCGTTCACCGGGCTCATCGTCCGGAACACGATCGCCTACGTCGCTCTGACGCTGGCCTTCAACGTCGTGATCGGCCTCGCGGTCGCGCTGCTCAGCGTCCACATGGCGGGTCGCGCCGGAGGACTGTTCCGGGCGTTCTGGCTGCTGCCACGCATCTCGCCTTCGGTGGTCTACACGCTCATGTGGACCTGGGCGGCCGCGCCCGCGCCGTTCGGCATCTTCAACGAGCTTGCCGCGCCGTTCGGCGTGGCCCCGCGTTTCTGGATGAACACCGATCCGTGGCTGTTCATCATCTTCCTCAACGGCTTCGTGGGCGCGAGCCTGGGCATGCTCGTTTTCACCAGCGCTATCGAGAGCATCCCCGAGGATCTCTTCCGCGCCGCGCGCGTCGACGGCGCCAACGCGTGGCAGATCGTGCGCCGCATCACGCTGCCGCTCATCCGCTGGCCGATCCTGTTCGTCCTCGTCTACCAGACGATGAGCCTGCTCGCGTCGTACGAGTACATCCTGCTCACGACGAACGGTGGTCCTGGTCTGTACCTCACGGAGGTGTGGAGCCTGTGGGCGTTCCACACCGCGCTGCAGAGCTATTACGGCAACCTCGAGATCGGGCTGGGCGCCGCGATGGCCGCGATCCTCGTGCTCGGCGGCGTCGTCGTGAGCTTCTTCCTCCTCCGCGTGTTCCGCTTCAACGACCTCGTCACCGAGCCGCGCGTGGAGATCACCTGAGATGGCGACCGTCACGCAGCCCCTTCCGCGCGGCGGCGCTCGCTGGACGGGCGCCATCCCGTACGCCGTCCTGTTCCTGTTCACGGTGCCGATCCTGGTCCTCTACGGCTGGCTTCTCTACGGATCGTTCTTCCCGCGCATGGAGGGTCTGAGGCCGATCGGCGGGTTCACCATCGAGAACTGGCGCTTCCTCTGGGCGCCGGAGACGGTCGAGGCGCTTCGCTTCAAGGCTCCGGTCATTCCGCTGACGATCAACACGTTCATCTTCGCGATGAGCACCGCGCTCGTCGTGGTGCTCATCTCGTCGATGGCCGGGTATGCGCTGTCGCGCATCCGCTTCCCCGGACGGCGGACGTTCCTCGCCGGCGTGCTCCTGCTGCACAGCTTCCCCAGCGTGACGCTGCTGATCGCGACGTTCGTCGTCCTGCGGCAGCTGGGGCTGTACGACAAGCTCCTGGGCGTGATCCTCGTGCAGACCGCGTTCGAGCTGCCGTTCGGCGTCTGGATCATGAAGGGCTTCTTCGACACCGTGTCCTGGGACCTCGAGATGGCGGCGCTGGTGGACGGCGCGGGAAGGCTGCGCACCTGGTGGCGCATCGTGATGCCGCTGGTGAAGCCCGGTCTCCTCGCGCTCGGCCTGCTTGCGTTCGTGTCGGGCTGGAACCAGTTCCTGCTTCCCTTCATCTTCATGCCGAGCGGGAACCAGCAGACGCTCTCGGTCATGATCAGAGCCCTCATCGGTGAGGGACGCTTCGTCGACTACGGGCTCGTGACCGCGGTGGGTCTCTACTACATGGCCCCGATCCTCATCCTCTTCTTCATCGCGCAGGACCGGTTGCTCAAGATCTACGCCGGCGGGGTGAAAGGCTAAGAGATGCGCGTTCGGCTCGAGAAGCTCACCAAGCGCTTCGGCACCGTCGTCGCGGTCGACGAGCTCGACCTCGAGATCGCGAGCGGCGAGTTCGTCGCGCTCCTTGGTCCGTCGGGCTGCGGGAAGACCACGACGCTGCTCATGGTCGCGGGCATCTACCGCCCGAGCGAGGGCGCGATCATCTTCGGCGACCGTCGGGTCGAGCAGCTCATGCCGAAGGAACGCGGCATCGGCATGGTCTTCCAGAGCTACGCGCTCTACCCGCACATGACGGTCGCCGAGAACATCGGCTTCCCGCTCGACGTCGGCCGCGGCGTGAACAAGGCCGACCGCCAGCGGCGGGTGCGCGAGGCCGCCGCATTGGTCCACGTCGACAAGCTCCTCGAGCGCAGGCCGGCGCAGCTCTCGGGCGGGCAGCAGCAGCGCGTCGCGCTCGCGCGCGCGCTGGTGAAGCGGCCGGACATCCTTCTCCTCGACGAGCCGCTCTCCAATCTCGACGCTCGCCTGCGGCACGAGATGCGCGGCGAGATCAAGCGTCTTCAGAAGGAAGTGGGCATCACGTCGATCTTCGTGACGCACGACCAGCTCGAGGCGCTCACCATGGCCGACCGCGTCGCGCTCATGAACGACGGCAAGCTGCAGGCGTACGCGACGCCCACGGAGCTGTACGCGCATCCGGCGAACCGCTTCGTCGCGGAGTTCATCGGCACGCCGCCGATGAACTTCTTTCCGGCGGAGCTCGCCGCGCGGAACGGCTCGACGGTCGCGCGCGCGGAGGGCATCGAGATCGAGCTCGCCGCGGCGCCGCGCGCGGAGGCGGGACGACAGGCGACGGTCGGGATCCGTCCCGAGCATCTCGCGATCGTCGCTCCCGGACAGGGCAACGCGAACGGCGAGCTGTTCGTCCTCGAGCCGATGGGACGCGAGCAGATCGTCGACGTCCAGGTCGGCGATCGGCGGCTTCAGGTGATCGCGCCGCCGGGCTTCGCCGCGCGCATCGGCGACCGCGTCGGACTGCGCTTCGCACCCGAACGCCTGCACCTCTTCGACCCGACGAGCGGAGAGCGCCTGGCCTGAATCGGCAGCAGGCGCTCGCCGCGGCGAACCCGCAGTCTGTCCTTCGTACTCCGAGCGGTCGGCTCGTGGAGCTGAAGGCCCACCGCGGGGCATGGAGCGGAACGCACCCCGAGAATTCGATCGACGCGGTGCGCGAGTGCTATCGCGAGCGCGTGGCGCGCGTCGAGATCGACATCTGGCTTCACGACGGCGACTTCGTCGTCGCGCACGACGAGCCGCGCCGATCCAAGCGGACCGTGCCGCTGCGCGAGATGCTCGACGTGGTGCGTGCCGAGCGCGGGCCGACGCTCCTCGAGCTCGACGCGAAGGACGTGCTGCCCTGGCCCTGGCCGGCGGTCGAGCTCCTTGCGCGGCTGGTCGAGCCCGTGCGCGATCGCGTCGTCTTCGGGAGCGCGGCCGACTGGAACCTGCGACGACTGCTGCGTGTGGACGACGCGATGCCCGTCGGCTTCAACCCGCACTACTACATCGACTGGACGTCGCGGCGACAGCTGCTGCCGGGGCGCCGCGGCGTCTACGGCTATCGCGACGACTATCCCCTCGCGCGGCGGCGTACCGTCGGTGTCGCGGACTACCTGCGGGATCGTCTCGACGTGCTGCTCCACCTCGTGCCGACGACGCGCGAGGTGCACCTGCGGCTTGTCTTCTTCGAGCGCATGCTGCGCGACGGTCTCGACGACGCCGCGACGCTCATCCACGATGCCGGTGCGCTCGTTGACGTCTGGACGCTCGACGCGGGCACGCGCGGTTGGCGCGAGCGTCTCGATCGGGCGGTCGCGGCGGGGGTGGACATCGTCACGACGAACACGCCACGCGAGCTCGCTGAGGCGCGGCAGCCTTCGGAGGCGTCGCCGTGAGGCGGGTCCTCGCGGCACGCGATACGAGGCGGACCGTCGCGGCGCTCGGCACGTTCGGCGTCCTGCTGGTCGTCGCGGCGGCGATCGTCGTCGTCGCCGGGTCGGATCGGCCGCTCCCGCAGCGGGCGTTCCTCACGGGCACGTGGCCGGCGGTCCTTGCCCACCGCGGCGCATCGGCCGATGCGCCGGAGAACACGCTCGAGGCCTTCAGCCTGGCGCTGGACATGGGCGCCGACATCCTCGAGCTCGACGTTCACGCGACGAGCGACGGCGTGCCCGTCGTGATCCACGACGACACGATCGACCGCACCTCCGAGGGCACCGGCAGGGTCGCCGCGCTCACGCTCGCGGAGCTCCGGCAGTACGACTTCGGCTACGCGTTCAGCCGCGACGGTGGCGCGACCCATCCCTACCGCGGCAAGGGCGTGCGCATCCCCACCCTCGAGGAGGTCCTGGCGCGGTTGCCACGCGCGCGGGTGAATGCCGAGATCAAGCAGCTGGCGCCGGTCATCGAGCGGCAGGTCTGGGAGGTCGTGCAGCGCACGCACGCGGAGGACCGGGTCCTCATCACCGCGACTCCCGAGGCCATGGTGCGCTGGCTCGCCGTGGCCGGCGAGCGCACCGCGGTCGTCACGGACACGAACGAGGCTGGGCGCTTCGTCGGCTCGGTCGTCGCGAAGCTCGCCGTCTACCGTCCGGCCGGCGATATGGTGCAGCTCCCGCTCGCGTGGAAGCTCGGCTCCACCACGATCCCGCTCGATACGCCCGAGATCGTGGCGCGCGCGCATTCGCTCGGCCTGCGCATCGACTACTGGACGATCGACGACGACACGACGATGCGCCGCCTCTTCACGCTCGGAGCGGACGCGGTCACGACGGACCACCCCGACCGCGCGGTGAAGGT
>WNFU01000533.1_pt1 | contig 80905 bp, 75 predicted proteins | sample 5400121 | NCBI WGS metagenome assembly WNFU01 (sample SAMN13153360, study PRJNA577476) | soil metagenome | isolation source: 100 cm soil or saprolite under grassland replicate 1 | place: USA:California | collected 2016-06-15
GACTCGATGTCGAACAGGTAACACACTCCACCGGACGAAAAATCGAAGATTACGTCTGGGTCGGAGGAGTGTTGCCCAAAGTTATTCAAAGAGCAGACTGAACTACTTGAAAATGGGCGATTTTTCGCCAAAGTCCAGTGATGTATTGGAGTGCGGACGACTACAAGCGTCACTGGAAACAGGCTATAGAGAGAATCCTCCATTCATCTGATGTTTCATGCTTGATCACTTCAATGATTGATCCTACCACAGGAAATCATATCTTTTGGTGGCCGATGTATCGGGAGAATGACACTGTGTTTATCCAAAACCATATTTTGTTTTTTGATCAACTTCAATCCCCGTTTGACGAGCGAAACCCATTTTCTTCTGTCCGTGGGCGCCAAACCATAAATGAGGATGGCAATAGAATTTCAGAATGGTCGGTCCAAATTGATGAATTAGAGGAGTTTTTGATTAAGGAATATACGACTCTGTAAGCATGTCAGAAGAGCCTCTACACCGAAATCTACATCCAGACCTGGACCCCTTGCTGTCGGAGTTTCAGGGGATCAATCGTCAAGTGCTAAGAGCGGTTTGGCGTGTCTACACGGAGGCGAGCTTAGGAAAAATCGTGCTTGGGTTTGATCAAGACACACTTGTGGTGGAAGCTGTGTCGTACGATGACACCATTACGATTCACCTCATTAGCAACAATGATCGCAATACCGATGGCTGGATAGATGCCACTCATTCTAAGCCATGGAGTAACTTTATTGGAAAGACGTTCGGCTGGGGTTGGATCACAATCAATCAGCAAGGTTATCTTGATGGTATTCTGCTCAGCTTCGATGGAATCTGGCCACAGGAACGACCCTGAAGAGACGCTGGTTTCGGTTTCTGTTCTCTGGCGGCGGCGCAGGCTCTGTTTGAACTCCCGATTGACACTGCGGTCACGCTCGACGATTTGCAGGTGATCAACCGCGCCCTGGTCGTGGGGCGGCGCGGGGATTTCTGATCAACCTTGCGCTTATCTCAGCGCCGCTGCCCGCTGCGACTTCAATTCCTCATCCTCAGAACGAAGAGCGCATCAACATCGCCTCAGTCGAAGAATTGCAGCGATTGCCGGGCATCGGTCCCGCCCTCGCCTCGCGCATCGTCGAGCATCGCCGCAAGCGCGACCTGTTCAACCGTCCACAGGATGGCGTCATCGTGCGCGGGATGAGCGCGAAGCTTTATCGGCGGATCACTCATCTGATCAGGCGGAATCTGTCGTCTGCGCCTGACCCCGTCCGCAGAAAACTATAGTAGATTAAAAGTTGGTTGGTTGAGCGGTTTGGATCGTATATGATTGCGTTCGATCCCGGGTGGGATTTTGCGGCATTAAACGTCACGGATTGAGTGTTATAGGGCATTGCGTCGTGAGTGAAATTCGCATCGGAACACAGGGATGGAATTATGAGGACTGGGTGGGGGCGTTCTATCCGCGCGGCGCAAAGGCGGCGGATTTCTTCGATCTATATGCGCGGGTCTTCGACACAGTCGAGATTGATTCGACCTTTTATGCGATCCCGTCCGAGGCTTCGATCGTCGCCTGGCGCAGGCGCGCGCCGCAAGGTTTTGTCTATGCGCTGAAGCTGCCGCAGGAGATAACGCATCTTCAACGGCTGTTTGATTGCGAGGGGGTTCTTGAACGGTTTTGCGAGCGGGCGCGAGGTTTGGAAGAGAAGCTCGGGGCGGTTTTGATACAATTGCCGCCCGATTTTTCGCCGCGCTCGTGGGGCGCGCTGGAGAGTTTCATTCCGCTGCTGCCCTCAGGGATGCGATTCGCGGTCGAGTTCCGCGACGATTCCTGGCTCGGCGAGGAATTTTGCGAGCGCACGCTGAGCTTATTGAATGCGCATGGGGTCGCGCTCGCGCTGGTGGACAGCAAATGGATTCCGCGGGAAGCCTCGATTCGGTTGGCCGAAGGCATGACGGCGCGTTCGGCGGCGGATTTCTCCTACGTGCGCTGGATGGGACCGCGGGTGTTGACGGAGTTCTCGCGCATACAGATCGATCGTGATCGCGAGATGGTTGAATGGGCGGCGGCGTTTGAAATATTACGCGGCGGGGTCGGAACCATCTACGGATATTTCAATAATCACTATCAAGGGCATTCGCCGGGATCGGCCAACCTTTTCAAACGGCTGATCGGGCAAGCGGTCGTTGATCCTGAATCGCTCGTCGAACAGCCGTCGCTTTTTTGATCGCTGTGAGGGAGTGGTATGGACACTGCGGATTGCGGATTGCGGATTGCGGATTGCGGGTTGCGGATTGCGTATTGATGCGTTGAGTGTAGATTAAAGGATTGATGTGATGAATGCATTTGAACCGAAAGTAAAAGGAACTAGCCAGCGCCCGGAGACAGACTTGCCTGAGACCGGAAATCCGCAATCCCAGAGTCCCAATCCGCAATCAGAGAATCCGCAGTCCGCAATCCCAGAGTCCCAATCCGCAATCATCCACAGTAAGAAACGGCCGCGGGCCGCGATCCCGGTGATCGCGATTCTGATCCTCGCCTTAGCTGCGGGAATCGGCGGACTCTTTTACGATCAGGCGGCCCCTACCAAACCCAGCGACGGGATGGCGGACAATCCGGCCGTGCGGGATTTCGCCAAGGCGATCGAGGTCATTGAAGACAATTACGCCCTCACTCCCGACAAAGAGCGGCTGACCCGTGGGGCGGTGTTGGGAATGCTTCAATCTCTCGACCCGCATTCGGGCTTTTACGGCCGGCGCGAATTCAGCGAGATGCAGGATGAGCAGAGCAGCCATTTCTACGGCATAGGCGTGACGATCAATCAGCGCAACGGCCGGCTCTACGTGCTCGGCGTCAGTCAGGGAATGCCGGCCGAGCGCGCGGGGTTGCGCTACGGCGACGCGATCATCGCGGTCGACGGCCAGTCCACCAAGGACTGGCCGCAGTCGGACGCTCTGAAACACGTGCGAGGCGAACGCGGCGCCGAAGTCAGCCTTACCATCGAGCGGGCCGGCGCTCCGGAGCCGCTGACCGTGGAGGTCACTCGCGACGAGGTGCCGTTCCCGTCAGTGCGGAACTCCTTCATGATGCGGCCCGGAATCGGTTACATCGGCCTGACCGGCGGATTCAATCAGGAGACCACCGAGGAGTTGCGGGGCGCGGTCTCGCAACTCAAAGAGCAGGGGATGAATTCGCTGATTCTGGACCTGCGGCGCAATCCCGGCGGGCTGTTGGATCAGTCGGTCCGGGTGGCCGAGATGTTTTTGCCGAAGGGGCTTGAGATCGTCTCGGTGCGCGGGCGCGAGGGGCGTCCGCCCAAAGTCTACCGTTCGGAGAATCAAAATCCGGAAACCATGCCTCTGGTGATATTGATTAACGGCGAAACGGCCTCGGCTTCGGAGATAGTCGCGGCGGCGATGCAAGACTGGCATCGCGCGCGGCTGGTCGGCGAGGAGAGTTTCGGTAAAGGTCTGGTGCAGACGGTCTATTCATTGAGGTGGAAAACCGGGTTGACCTTGACGACCGCGAAATATTACACGCCCAGCGGGCGTTCGATTCAACGGCCTTACAACGGCGTCGGCATCTACGACTATTTCGTCGCCAACCGCGGCGAAGAGCCGGCGGCGAAGCGTTCGTCGAAATCGCAATCCAAATCGCAGGCCGGGGCGGCGATGGGTAAGCGCATCGCAGGAGGCATCACGCCGAACGTGGTCGTCAAGATTCCCGACTCGGACATCCGTCTGCGCGACGCCTGCTTCGAGTTCGCGCGGCTGCTGGTCGCGGGGCAGGTCGCGGGCTTAGGCGAATACGCGGTGAAGCGGACGGAATACGGTTATCAACTCCGGGGCAATGAGTATCATCTGACCGATCAGGTCATCGCCGCCTTCCGCTCTTTCATACGCGAGCGCCGCGAGTTGCAGGCGCCTGAAGACCTACTCAACCGAAATATGGAATACGCCCGCCGCCGCATTCGCGCCGAGGTGATTACCGCGGCTTACGGCGTGGAGGCCGGCGAGCGGTTTTTGATCGAGAGCGACGATCAGGCGCTGCGGGCCGTCGAAGAGATACCCAAGGCTCAGCGCTTTACGGATCAGGCCCGGCTGTTCTCATCGCAGCCGGTAGATCGATGAGCGCATCTTCATAGGAGCCTTCATGTCGCGTTGCGACGCCCCGATAAAGCCTGATAAAGAATGAGAATCAACCACGAAGAAACGAAGAATATGAAGAAAGGCCGGAAAAAGCCTTCGTGTTCTTCGTTTCTTCGTGGTTGATTCTCCGCAGGAGCCTTTGCGGAAACCGGGTTTGTCTTGACCTGCGAATGCAAAAACAGCATCATATTGCTCCCGTTCAGCGGCGCGTTTCTCACGGCGCCGATTTCGATGACTGAACGCGAACCCAAATGAATCTGATCATCCGCGGAATCATCCAAGTACAAGAAATCACCCTGCTCATCTGGCGTGTGGCGCGCGGGATTTTCCGGTCGCCTTACTACATGCGCGAGATAATCCGGCAGATGGACGTCCTGGGCTTCGGCAGTTTGACGATCATTCTGCTGACGGGATTCTTCACCGGGGCCGTGCTGTCGCTCAACACCGGCAACACGCTTCAGAAATTCGGCGTGCAGAACGTCTCGGGCCAGCTCGTGGCGACCAGTCTGATCCGCGAGCTAGGGCCGGTGCTGACCTGTCTGATGCTGGCGGGCCGCGTCGGGTCGGGCATCGCGGCCGAACTCGGCTCCATGCTCGTCAGCGAGCAGATCGACGCCATGCGCGCCCTCGGCGCCGATCCGATCAAAAAGCTGGTCACGCCGCGCATCGTCGCGCTGGTGACAATGGCGCCCGCGCTGACGGTCATCTGCAACATGACAGGGACCATGGGCGGGCTGCTGGCGGCGATATCGTTTCAAGGGCAGGCGTCGTCGGTCTACATTTCTTCGGCGAAAGAGGCCGTGACTTACAACGAGATCCTGGGCGGGTTGATCAAGCCGACCGTCTTCGGATTCATCATCGCGATCATCGGTTGTTACAAAGGACTGAGCACTACGGGCGGCACCGTCGGCGTCGGGCGTTCGACCACTCAATCGGTCGTCATCGCCTCGATCCTGATCATCGCGGTCGATTTCCTGCTCTCGAAATTGATCCTCTCGCTGCTCCTGTAGCCGCAGTCTTGCTTATGACGAATAAATTTCAAGCCATCGAATTCAAAGACGTTTCACTCGCGTTCGACGGCCGCACGGTTTTGGACAAAGTCAGCTTCACCGTGCGCTACGGCGAATCCAAGGTCGTGATGGGGGGGAGCGGCACGGGGAAGTCCACGCTGCTGCGCCTGGCTCTGGGGTTGATCAAACCCGATTCGGGGAGCATTCTGATAGACGGTGAAGACATCACCGATTACACCGAAGAGCGGTTGATGGAGATACGGCAGAAGATCGGGATGGTCTTTCAGGAGGGCGCGTTGTTCGACAGCCTCTCGGTTTACGACAACGTCGCCTACCGCCTGCGCGAGCAGAAGGCGCGCGAGTCCGAGATCGAGCCGATCGTCATGCGCATGCTGCGGTTCGTCGACCTGGAGGACGCGGCGGACAAGATGCCGAACGAGCTTTCGGGGGGCATGCGCCGGCGCGTGGGCATCGCGCGGGCGCTGGTCGGAAGCCCGAAGATCATCCTCTACGACGAGCCGACCGCCGGCCTCGACCCGATTACCGCCCGCACGATCTGCGAGTTGGCTCTGAAGCTGCGTGACTTGGAAGAGGTCTCCTCGATCTTCGTCACGCACCGTCTGCAAGACATCGAAGTGTTGGCCAGCGAGTACGTCGTGCGCGACGATTACGGCAATCTGATCTTCGAGCACGAAGGCGACAAGATGTGCCTGGTAAATACAAAATTTATCATGCTGAAGGATGGGAACATCATATTCAGCGGTAGCGATGAGGAGATGCGCAATACGCGCGATCCTTACATTCGCAAGTTCCTCGACAATGAGCGATGACCTTGGAGCGCAGGCATCCCTGCCTGCCCGCTTTGGAAGCTAGCAGGCAGGGGCGCCTGCGCTCCCAGGTCGGCAATTTTGGAGGCATTTTATGGCTCAACGTAAGCAAGCGAGTTTTTCGGAATTACGCGTGGGGATTCTGGTTCTTTCGGCGGTGGCTATTTTGATCCTCGTCATTTTCGCCGTCAGCGGCGACATCAAATTGCCGGGCTTCGGCAAGACCGCCACCGTCAAGACTCAGATGGCGAGCGTCGACGGGCTGCGCAAAGGCGCGGAGGTGCGCCTTTCGGGCAAGAAGGTGGGCAGCGTCAGAGAGATCAATTTCGGTAAGATCCCGAACTCCCCGGATTCGCAGAGCAACATTGAGATCGTTATGGAAATCGACGGCAAGCTTGGCGAGACTCCCGCAGTCGAGCGCATCCGCACCGATTCGATGGCCGTGCTTAAGAGCGCCGGGGTGCTCGGCGACAACGTCATTGACATCACACCAGGCACCAGCGCGGGCAAGCCGATCCAGGACGGCGACAGCATTCCCAGCGTGGCCCAAAAGAGCGTCGGCGACATCATCAACGCCGCGCAGACGGCGGTCGGCCACCTCAACGTGATAGCCGCCGACATCAGAGAGATGACCGGGAATATGAAGTCCGGCAAGGGAACGGCAGGTAAGTTTCTCAACGACGAGTCGTTCTACATAAACCTCGACAGCGCCGTGCGCCAGGCCGAGAGCCTCATGCAAGAGATCAAGAGCGGCAAGGGGACTATGGGCCAACTAGTCAGCGACCCGGCGTTTTACAAACAGGCGACCGACGCCATCACTCAACTGCGCAACATCTCCGACCAGGTCGAAAACCAACTCCGCTCCGGCAAAGGGTCCATCGGCAAGTTTTTCAAGGATGACAAGCTCTACAACGACGCCAGTTCGCTCATCGCCAGGTTGGATCAGACTTCAGGCCGGGTTGAGAACATGGTCGCCAGGGTCGAGCGCGGCGAGGGCACTGTCGGCAGATTGATCTACGATGACAAACTCTACGCCGACATGCGCGGCACGATCGAGAGGCTGAACCTCATCATGTCGCGCCTGGAGAAGGGCGAAGGCACGATGGGAATGATGCTCAAAGACGAGCGCCTTTATAACAACGCGAACAACCTCTCGGCCGAGGTGACGAAACTGCTTTACGATTTCCGCCAGAACCCGAGGAAGTACCTGTCCGTGAAGGTGACGATCTTTTGATAAATCAGATCAACGAACTTCATACCATTTTTCATATGTATGAAGACTGTTAGCCACAGAGGTCACAGAGAACACAGAGAAATCATCATGTCCCTCTGTGTCCTCTGTGCGCTCTGTGGCAAAATCTTTTATGAACGACAAGCTCATCATCGCCGGGCGCGAGTTCAATTCGCGCCTGATCATAGGCACCGGAAAATACCGCGACAACGATGAGATGGCCGCCGCGTTCGATCGCAGCGGCGCCGAGATGATCACCGTCGCCGTGCGCCGCGTCAACATCACGGACCGTTCGCAGCCGTCACTGCTCGATTTCATCGACCTGAAGAGGTTCTCGATCCTGCCGAACACGGCCGGCTGCTACACGGTTGACGAAGCCGTGCGGACGGCCAGGCTGGCTCGCGAGGTCGGGTTGTCGGACTGGATCAAGGTGGAGGTGATCGGCGATCAGAAGACGCTCTTTCCCGACAACGAGGCCACGCTCGAAGCGACGAAGATATTGGTCAAAGAGGGCTTCACCGCGCTGCCTTATTTCAACGACGATCTGATCATGGCGATGAAGCTGATAGACGCGGGCGCGGCGGCGGTAATGCCTCTGGCCGCGCCGATCGGCTCCGGACTCGGCGTTCAGAATCCGAACAATCTGCGGATCATGCGCGAGCGGATCACCGAGGTCCCGATCATCGTCGACGCAGGCGTAGGCTCCCCCTCCGACGCTTGCTTCGCCATGGAGCTGGGAGTGGACGGCGTCCTGATGAACACTGCGATCGCCGCTGCCGGGAACCCGGGAGAGATGGCCGAAGCTATGAGGCTCGCAGTGCGATCGGGAAGACTCGCCTATCTCGCCGGGCGAATGGATAAGCGCTTGTACGCCAGCGCGAGCAGTCCTCTGACGGGCGTCGTCCGCTGACGGCGGCGTAAAACCACGGCCTTGAAACTGACCGGCGAAGGCGTAAAATAACGCCGTCACGCAAACTAGGGGGGCCATCGGAGATGGGCGATCTGTATGCTGTGCTAGGCGTCAACCGCACTGCCACTTCCAATGAGATCAAATCCGCTTACCGCCGGTTGGCGCGCAAATATCACCCTGACGTCAACTCCGATCCAGCAGCCCAGTCGAAATTCGCTCAGATCAATGAGGCTTATCACACGCTGATCGACCCGGACCGTCGCAAGACTTACGACCGGACTGGTTCAGTCTCATCGGCGGCTCATGCCCGCCAGCCCGACTCCGCCGCCGCGCGCGCCGCGCGCCGCGCGCATTACCAACAGCGCGCCGACCACATCGTCAACGAATGGTTGAGGCGCGAGCGCGAAGAGACGCGCGCGCGCGGCAAGGCCGTCTATACGACCGTCACGCTGTTCGTTTCTACTTTCTTCGCGGCGATTACAGCCGGACTGATCGTGCCGCCCAGCGAGATCAGTGATTTATGGAAAGCTTCATGGCTCGTGACCCTGGCTCTGCTATTTGTCATCGGGGTCCGGCATCTCTACACCAACCTCAAGGAGCATTTCGATTATTACACCTATCGCCAGCCCAGAATTTCAGTGACTCGCCCGGTCAGGAGACCCGACAAGCGTTTTAAGCGCAGTGACGCGGTAGCCTTTGTTATCATCGGTTATTTGTTCTCGGTCGGCGCAGGCATTCTGATCAGGCTGTTGCTTGAAAGTTTCTCCCCAAGACCGCTGGACAACACCATAATCGCCCACGCGTTTTTGTATGCCCTGGTCTACCCGCCGATCGCCGTGTTGATCGTTGATAAGATATATTCGATCAACCAGAGCATGTGAAATTGCTCGTAATCGACTCTCGCCCGGCAAATCTTCTTCTCTTTCTCGCCCCACGCGGTTTTTATCTCATTCATTTGCGAAGCCGGCGCCAGAGATTGTCGCCTTGACACTCGCTCGGCGCGTCCGTATCCTCTTCGTTTTGCATGCGCTAAAAGATCGCTCTCCATGTGATTGACCTATGTTCGAGGCGTTATCAGACAAGCTCAAGAAAGTTCTAAAGGATTTGCGCGGCGAGAGCCGGTTGTCGCCGGAACATCTCGATCTGGCGATGCGCGAGATCCGCATCGCTCTGCTCGAGGCCGACGTCAATTTTAAGGTCGTCAAAGACTTCATCGAGCGGGTCAAGAGCAAGGCCGCCGGGCAAGAGGTGTTGCAGCAACTCTCGCCCGGTCAGCAGGTGGTCAAGATCGTCTATGACGAGATGGTCGAGATGCTCGGGGGCACGTCCAGCCGGTTGTTATTCACCTCGCGCCGCCCGAATTCGGTGATGATCGTCGGTCTGCAAGGGTCCGGTAAGACGACCTCGACGGGCAAGTTGGCGAAATGGCTCTATAAAAATCAGGACCGCAACCCGCTGCTGCTTTCCGTAGACGTCTATCGCCCCGCCGCGCGCGAACAGTTGGCGGTCATCGGAAAGGCGATCAGCATTCCGGTGTTCGCGGGCGATGGGATCGACGACCCGATCGAGCTGTGCCGCGCGGCGCGGCTGCACTGCGAGCAGGTCGGCTTCGACACGCTGATGATCGATACGGCGGGCCGTTTGCACATCGACGACGCGCTGATGGAAGAGTTGCAGCGCATCAAGGCCGAAATGTTTCCGGTCGAAACGCTCTTCGTCGCCGACGCTATGACCGGACAGGACGCGGTCAAGAGCGCGAAGGAGTTCCATGACCGCGTCGGCGTGACCGGCGTCATCCTGACCAAGATGGACGGCGACGCGCGCGGGGGCGCCGCGCTTTCGATCAAGGAGGTCACGGGCCAGCCGATCAAATTCGTCGGCGTCGGCGAAAAATACGACGCGCTCGATCCTTTCTACCCCGAACGCATCGTCTCGCGCATCCTCGGGATGGGCGACGTCTTGTCGCTGATCGAAAAAGTGCAGGAAGAGGTCGACGAACAGAAGGCGCTCGAACTGCAGGAGAAGATGGAGCGGAACGCCTTCACTCTCGAAGATTTCCGCGACCAGCTTCAACAGATGAAGAAGCTCGGCTCGGTGTCGAGCCTTCTGGAGATGCTGCCCGGCGACATGTTCAAAGGCATGCCGAAGATGACCCCCGAAATGTCGGCGCAGATGGAAAAGGAAATGAGGCGCACGGAGGCGATCATCAACTCGATGACGCCCGCCGAGCGCGAGAATCATTTGATCATCAGCGCGCCGCGCCGCCGCCGCATCGCGATGGGCAGCGGCAATAAGGTCAAAGACGTCGACAAACTGCTCAAGCAGTACGTCGAAATGAAAACGATGATGGCGCAACTGATGGGCGGCGACGGGATGCTCGGCGGCCTGAAGGGGAAGGTCGTGCGCAAGCTGACAGGCGTCGGCTCTCGCAAGAAGAAACAGAAACAGAAGAAGAAGAAGCGGAGATGAGAGTGGGCAGTGGATAGTGGGCAGTGGGCAGTGGGTCGCAATTCACTGCCCACTGCCCACTGCCCACTATCCACTACCCACCGCCCGCCGACTCAACTTATAATGCAGGCCTGATTACATTTGGAGGTGAGTTACTTTGTTAGCAATCAGATTGACGAGACAGGGAGCGAAGAAGAAGCCGTTTTACCGGGTCGTCGTGGCCGAGAAGCGGGCGAAGCGCGACGGGCGCTTCGTCGAAATCGTCGGCCATTACAACCCGTGCCGCGAGCCGGTGGAGCTGAAACTCGATCACGATCGCATCAACTACTGGCTCAAATGCGGCGCGCAGCCGACCGACACGGTGCGGAACCTGATTCGCAAGAGTGAACAGCAGCAGGTTGTGGAGACGGCGCAATGAAAGAGCTGGTTGAGTTGATAGCCCAGACGTTGGTCGATCACCCCGAGAGGGTGAACGTCAAAGAGATCGAGGGGCATCAGGCGACAGTGCTCGAATTGCGCGTCGCCGAAGGCGACCTCGGAAAAGTCATCGGCAAACAGGGGCGCACAGCGCGCGCGATTCGCACGGTCCTCAACGCCTCGGGAACGAAGCTCAAAAAGCGCTTCGTGCTTGAAATCCTCGAATGAATGACCGCGGGAGACAGGATCGCGCGGCTGCGGGCCCTGACGTCGAAGGAGATGTCGGAGAGGATGATTTGATCGGCGTCGCGCGGATCGCCCGCCCACAAGGACATCGCGGCGAGGTCATCGCCGATCTGCTGACTGATTTCCCGGAGCGCTTCGCCAGACTAGGCAGAGTTTATGTCAAACGCGCCGACGGACGGCTCCTCCTCCTCGACCTCGAAAACTCGCGCATGCATAAAGGCCGCGTCGCGCTGAAATTCGCCGGCTGCGACACAATCTCCGGCGCCGAAGAGCTGCGAGACGCGCGCGTGCTGGTTTCGCGCGATCAACTGGTCGAACTGCCCGAAGACACATACTACGATTTCGACCTGATCGGCTGCGAGGCAGTCGACACTGAAGGTCGACATCTCGGTCGCGTCGAAGAGGTGCAGAATTACGGCGCCGCGCCGTTGCTCGTGGTCAGGGGCGGCGCGCGCGAACTTCTGATCCCGCTCGTCCTGAGTATATGCGTCGAGATCTCGACCGAGCAGAAAAGGATCGTGGTCAATCCGCCTGAAGGTTTGTTGGACTTGTGAAAGTCAGATGTCAGATGTCAGATGCTAGATGTCAGTAACTGAACCGTGTGACCTCAGCGCCTGACATCTAGCATCTGACATCTGACATCTGACATCTGACATCTGACATCTGATTATGCGTTTCGACCTGCTGACCATCTTTCCGGAGTTCTTTGCGGGTCCGTTCGATTTCGGGATCATCAAGCGGGCGCGACAGCAGGGAATCGTCGAGATCGTCATCCACGATCTGCGTTCTTTCACATTCGATAAACATCACGTGGTTGACGACCGCCCGTTCGGCGGCGGCGAGGGGATGGTGCTGAAGCCCGAACCGATCTTTCGCGCTGTCGAAACCATACTGGCCGGCGGGCCGTCTGAAGATCAGGCGCGCGAGAATCGCGCAGGCGTGATCCTGCTCTCGCCCCAAGGTCGCATCTTTAATCAGGTCGAAGCCCGCCGCTTCGCGGATGAATTTTCGCGGCTGATTTTAATCTGCGGGCGATACGAAGGCGTTGACGAGCGCGTGGCCGAGCATCTGGTCACCGATGAAATTTCGATCGGCGATTACGTGCTGACTGGAGGCGAGATTCCCGCGATGGTCGTGGTGGACGCAGTGACGAGGTTGTTGCCGAACGCTTTGGGCAGCGAGACCTCGGCCTTGCGCGATTCCTTTTCCGAATGCCTGCTGGATTATCCGCATTACACGCGCCCGGCGGAGTTTCGCGGCTGGCGCGCGCCCGAGGTCTTGGTGAGCGGCCATCACGGCGAAGTGGCGAAGTGGCGGAGGCGCGCGGCGCTGCTCAAGACTTTGAAGACGCGCCCCGACCTGATCGAGAAGGCCGCGTTGACCGATGAGGAAAGGCGCTGGCTGGACGAGGTTATGAGTGAAAGCCGATGCGACGGGCCGAGCAGTGGGCGTTAAAACTGCATGAGTTGGGAGTTGATCCTGACGCGATCTGAGAATATTCAATCATAGAGGTGAAACTACAATGAACAAACTAGATAATATTGAAAAAGCGCAATTGAAAAGCAACATCCCTGATTTCATTCCCGGCGACACGGTTCGCGTTCACGTCAGGATCAAGGAGAGCGAGACCAAGGAGCGGTTGCAGGCGTTCGAGGGCATTGTAATCGCGCGTCGCGGCAAAGGCGTCGGCGAGACGATCACGGTGCGCAAGACCTCGTTCGGCGTAGGCGTCGAGCGCATCTTCCCGCTCCACGCGACGATCATCGATCACATTGACGTCATCAAACACGGGCGCGTCCGCCGCGCCAAACTTTATTTCCTGCGCGCCCTGCGCGGCAAGGCCGCCCGCATCCGCGAGCGCGACACCCGCCAGCAGGCGTCCGGCGGCGACAAGCAGCATTAGACGAGGATCGAGGATCGAGGATCGAGGATCGAGGATCGAGGATCGAGGATCGAGGATCGAGGATCGAGGATCGAGGATCGAGGATCGAGGATGGAATAACAACCTCAGCCCTCAATTCTCGATCTTGGATCCTCTTTGATTTCGGAGTGGCGTATTAGGGTCGCGGACGTTGTTTAGGTTTGGTCGCTTCCTCTTTCTTGCTCTCTCCGGCTTTCCCTCCGCTGGTCCCGGCTGAAGGTTTGGCGCCCGCCGACGGCTTCTCTTCCTTAATCTCTTCGGTGTCCAGCAGCTTCACATCCGACTGGAAGCGGCGATAGTCTTTGTATCTGACGACCATACGCACGTGAACGGGGCCGGTGTTGAATTCCAGAACATCGTCGCCGTAGGTGTAGGTCGGGAACCAGAACTTGTCGTCTATGTTTTCGCGGTAGGTTTCGAACTTCGGGAAACGTTGCCCGAACTCGGGGACGGTTTTGCCAGCAGTCTTGACTATCTGCAAATCCTGATCGTCGACCCAGATTTTTCCCTGAAAGAATTTCCCTTCGATCTTCTGTTTACGCAGCCGATCTAGCTCTTTCTTGTTAGACATCACCTTCGGGATCACGTCGAAGACAAGAGTGTTCAATTCGTCGACCTTCTCTTTCCCGACGTAGCTGACGAAGTAGTTCGGCATGTCCTCGGCGGTGAGGGCGAAAGGCTGCAGGTTGATGAAAGCGTTCTTGTCCTCCGCCGTCATACTCAGGCCCGCCTGATCGAGAGTTGACGGCGGGGCCTTGATGATCCGCTCGATGCGGGCGCCGGCGTCATTAAAGACGAACTCGGAGACCTGGTAGAACTCCCCGGAGATCGTGTTGGCGGGGCCTACGACCTGAAGCTTCGATTCCTGCGTGTAGGCGTATTCTTTCCATATCTCGCGCAGTTCGCTCTCTTTCTTCGTGAACCGTCTTATGATCTCTTCAGGCGGAAGTTGCGGGCCGGCCTTCTGGGCGGAAGCCTCGTTCGGGCCGGTCGAGTCGTTCGAATTGGCCGGACGAATTTTCGCCGACGCGTACAGTAACGAAGTCGAAATGAGCGCCGCGCTGAGCGACGCTAAAAGAATCTTTCTCATGTGTCCCCCTCTCATTTATGGACGGCGTTATTCCGCGCTTTCGATGGTGAGTATAGCGGAGAACTGCGCTTTTTGTAACCGGCGGCGTCCATCGGCCGCCAGTTCGTATAGTGGCGCGGACTTTGGCCTGCGCAGTATTGCATGCGCAGCCCTTAGCCCGCGCCACTAATGAACGATCTTCGGCTATTCGTCTTGCGGCTCGACCCCTTGGGCGGCCTCGCGCACTTTGCGGATGACCAGGTCGTAGCTGAAGCCGCGCCTTATCAGATAATCGAAGAGTCTCTTCGCTTCCTCGCGGTCGGTGGGCGCGCCTTTCAATCTCACGCGTTTGCCGATGGCGCGGTCGATCAACTCCTCTTCGCTCTGCTGTTCATAAGCTTCGTCGAGCGCGTTTTCGATGGTTTCGGACTGGAGCTTTTTGCGCCGGAGGTCGCGCCGCAGCCGCGTTCGGCCTACCGGCTTCGCCGTCAGGCGCGAGTTGGCGAAATTAGCGGCGAACTCCTCGTCGTTCAGGTAGCCCAGCTCTTCGAGTCTGGCGAGGACCTGATCGACGACCGCCTCCTCCGCCCAATCCTTCTCCATCAATCGCGCGCGCATCTCGGCGAGGCTGCGCGGCTTGTACGAGAGCAGATTGAGCGCCCGCTCGAAAGTCTTCTCATAGGGCGTCTTCGTCATGGCGGAATCGTGAAGCGGCGCCCGGCCGCTCGTCAAGCTCCCCCTTTTCCTTTACAGCGGTTTTCAGGTGGATGAATAGCCACCGCAGGGCACAGAGAACACAGAGGGCGGTGAGAGAGTTTAATGCTTTCTCTGTGTTCTGCGGCGCCCTGCGGTGGCTATTCATAAGGCGCATGTTAAGTTTACGATATCCGAACAGGCGTGCTATATTAACTGTTACGTTCTCACGTATATTTCCAGCGCTCAGACGAACATCATAGAGAGGTACTAGGCCTATGTCAGGGCATTCAAAATGGCATTCGATTAAGCACAAAAAGGGCGCGCTTGACGCCAAGCGCGGAAAGCTTTTCACTAAGCTGATCAAGGAACTCACTATCTCCGCGCGTACCGGCGGCGGCGGCGACCCGAACCAGAACCCCCGCCTGCGTAAGGCCGTCAACGACGCCAAGGCCGCGAACATGCCGAACGACACGATCGACCGCGCCATCAAACGCGGCACGGGCGAGCTGGAAGGCGCCGCCTACGAAGAGATCACTTACGAAGGCTACGGGCCTGGCGGCGTCGCCGTGATGGTCAACGCGACCACCGACAACCGCAACCGCACGGTCTCGGAATTGCGCCACCTCTTTTCGAAGAACAGCGGCAACCTCGGCGAATCAGGCTCTGTCGCCTGGATGTTCAGCAAGAAGGGGCAGATTATCGTCGACGCCTCGTCGAAGGGCGAGGACGAGATGATGGAGATCGCGCTCGACGCCGGCGCCGAAGACATGCAGAATGACGGCGAGAGCTATCAGATCCTCACCGCCCCGGAGGATTTCCATTCCGTCCTTGACGCGATCAAGGGTAAAGGCGTCGAGCCGATCTCCTCGGAGATCGCGATGATTCCGCAAAACACCATCAAACTCGACGGCGCCCAGGCCACGCAGATGCTCAAGCTTTACGACGCGCTAGACGACCACGACGACGTTCAGAGCGTCTACGCCAACTTCGAAATCGATGACGCTGTGTTGCAGCAGCAGGCATAAAGGTTAGTGGGCAGTGGATAGTGGGCAGTGAGCAGTAAGATTAATGGGCTGCCCACTGCCCACTGCCCACTGCCCACTGCCCACTATTTCTCATGAACCTCAAACGTCGCGGCGCAGAAACCGGCAGTGGTTTTCAGGAGACGGTCAACCGCACCAATGAAGGTTACGAGCGCGCCGGACGGGCCTATATCACTCGCAAAGCAATTCCCGGAAAATATCTGATCCAACGCGGCGAATCGCGGCGCGGCTTGTCGCTGCCGATCGATTTCGCTTCTAGTGAGACGCAGCCGCGCCTGTCTTATGCGGAACTCTGCCGGTTGAGAGAGGCGTATAAGAACGCGGATCGGCGGCGGTTCGCGCCCGAATCGAAGGCCGAGCCGGATTACGGCGGGGTGATCGCGCCCGAAGGCCGCGCGATCTTTTACGACGCCAAGACCACCAGGCGCAATCTCCTCGATTTCGACAACCTGCACGCGCACCAGATAACTTTCCTCGAACGCGCTGCGCGCTTCGGCGCCGTGGCCGGCTTCCTGGTCGAATTCAGCGCCTGCGCCGAGGTCTACTTTCTGCCGGTCCAGATCGTCCTCCGATGGCGCGAAGAGGTCGCGCGCAAGAGCCTGCCTCACCGCTTCTTCGCAGAACACCTGACGCCCGCGCCGCAAGGCAAGGGGCTGATCATTTACGACTATCTGAAGTCCGTCGAAGAGCAGGAGAGGCTATACGGCCGCGACTACGAGAGATTCGTTCTGACCGTCCCGCGCGTGTGGCCTCGGCGCAAGTCTGCGGCGGGCGAGGCGGACAGTTGACCATCGGTACAGTACGGGGAGCGTGAGCGACCTGAGCATCTATCAATAGGCCTATTGATCAAAACTCAGGTCGCTCACGCTCCCCGTACTGTACCGCCTGACGCCACTCACACTCTCAAAGGACTTCTGGCGCAATGCGCTAAGCGATACAGTAAGTCCGCGATTCAGGAGGAAAACCATGACCCAACACCCTTTCACAGTGATTCACGCTCCCAATTCGCATATTCGTTTGATCATTGCTTTTGCGCTCGCCGCGGTTGCGGCGATAACGACGACGGCTCAATCCGAGCGCAAGATATATTTGCCCGGTCAACGGGCCGTAATTTTCGACGAACGTTTATCGGCCCTACGCGCCCGACCCGACGTCAAGGCCCCGCTCAAACAGCGTATGCGCCGGGGCCGCCGCGTGGGTGTTCTCGGCGCTAGCGCGGCCAAAGACGGCGCGAAGTTTTTCCGCGTGGCCGTTTCGCGCAACACCAGCGGCTGGGTCTTGGCCGACGCCGTAATCAGGCCGGGCGTCGCCGCCGACGCCGAAAGGCTGATGCGCTTGATCGGGGAGACGAAGGATGAATTCACGAAGGCGCGTCTGGCGCGGCTTTGCGCCGACGAGTTCCGGGCGACGAATTTTGCGCCGAAGGCGTTGATGATCCTGGGCGAGACTGCGGAAGGCGCGGCGGAGAGGCTTTCGCGCGACGCCAACCGCCGTGTCAGAGAGGATGATTCGGACGCAGGACCGAACGCCGGATTGACCAAGCGGGACTTCCTGCTCAATTACGCGGGGCTGGATCGCTACAACCGGATCGGCGTGACCTTCGATTACGATGCGACTTCGGACCGGATCGTTTATGATGGCGCGGCTTATGGCGAGTTGTTACGGCGTTATCCGCGAAGCGCGGAGGCGCAGACCGCCAGTGAACGATTGGAGAGACTCAAATCCCGCTGAACCGATCAATGATGGATTCATTATCGTTGCAACCTGCTCTCGTTGAAGTCAGCCAAGTCACAAAATCGTTTGGCGCTAAAGTCGCGCTCAATGACATCTCTTTTTCGATTCCGCTCGGCCAGATCTGCGGGCTGCTCGGCCCCAACGGCGCCGGAAAAACGACTCTCTTTCGACTCCTCATGGGAATCCTCAAAACCACGGAAGGCGCGCTTTTCGTCGACGGACGTGACGCGTTTGACGATCGGGTCGAGGTTAAGCGTTTGGTAGGGTTTCTTCCGGACGAGCCGGTTTTCTATTCTTATCTGTCCGGGCGGGAGATACTTGAACTTAGCGCAGGGATGCATGGCCTGGATGTGAAGGCCTCTATGGATAGAGTGGCGCCACTTATCGCTCGACTGCGACTGGCGGACGACATCAATTTCTACGCCGAAGACTATTCACGGGGAATGAAGAAGAAGCTCGGCCTGCTTCTTGCGATGTTGCATGAACCCAAGCTCCTCATTCTCGACGAGCCGAGTAACGGGCTGGACGTCGAATCAACCCACCTCTTTTATGACTTGATGCTCGAAGAAGCCGGACGCGGCGTGACCGTTCTTTTCTCAACTCACCTCATGGATCATGTGGCCAGGATCTGCTCCCATGCGGTCATCATCAATGAAGGAAAAGTGGTGGCAAAAGGGTCTTTGAGCGAGCTTCGTTCGACATTCGGCGAATCATCGAGTTTAGAAGAAATTTTTCTCAAGCTTACGGCCAGACCTTCACAGATATGAACACCGAATTGAGGACGCCCATACGCTCCCCCGGCTTTTGGCGCACGCTGAGATTGCTGCTCGGCGCCGCTCGGCGTCGCGCCGCCGGTCGAAGAAGGCGGCAAAAGGAGCTATTACACCATCGCGCCGGCAAAAGCACAGACACGCTCGGCTGGCTGGGCCTGATAGGGGTGACGGCTATTATGGCTTTCATAAACGGCATCGCGGCGTACGCCGTCATTTCCGCGATATCGGTCGGTCAGCGCATGGAAGCTGAGCGTCAAGGGAAAATCGTCGTGTCGGAATATTTCCTTGAAGCGCTCCGTGAGATCGAAGGAGGAGGGGATCTCTCAAAAGAAAGGGCTCAAGAACGTATTGAGAGCCTTTGTCGCACTGAAGCCAGAGAGCGCGCCCGTGAATTAGGCGACTCGGAGGAAGAGTGTAAGAAACTCTTGCTAGAGTCCGCGCGGACACATGGCAGCCGCGACTTTATCATAGAAGATGACCAGATAAATGGGCTGGCGACTTCAATGTCGTTCCCGGCCATGCTAGGTTCTATCGCGCTGCTCTGGTGGCTAGTCATGATGATGTCTCAAGGGGAAGGTCTCGAACTCGATCTTCAACGCCGGAGGCATCCGATGTGGGAGTGGTTATTCAGCCATCCCGCGCCGCCGGCCGCAATCTTCCTTGCCGAGATGCTGTCGCCCATCGCGGCGAATCCTATTTACCTTACCGGGCCGTTTTTCTGCGGGTTCTTGTACGGCTATACATATGATGCGGCGTCTGGTATGGCGGCGGCGATATTGATCGGCGCGCCGATCTCGGTGGCGACCGCTTGCGTGGGAAAAGCGTTTGAGATCGGCATCATGCTCCGCTTCTCCCTGCGTTCACGCGGCGCGATGATTGGGCTTAAGAGTTGGGTCGGCTATACGTCTATGGTGTTGTTTGCGCCCGCCGCTTTGGCGATGCCGAGAATTGTTGGAGCTCTTAGAGGGTTTCTCAAGCCTCTCGTGACATCAATTCCCTGGCCGTGGCTGGGGTGGTTTGTCGGCGCGCAGCCCGACGGCTCATTTTCATTCATTACCGGAATGGTTACCTGCTGGCTGGCGGCGGTTGTCATGATAGCCGGCAGTGTGTGGTATAGCGTTTGGGGGGCGCGGCGCGGTCTTGCGGGCGACTTCGCCAAGGCGGATCTGGCGCCATCGGCTCCGTCGTCTGCGCGGAGAACACTCTTCAGTAACAATCCTCTATATCATAAAGAGCTGTTGTGGTTTTTAAGGGATCGTGGCGCCATTGTGCAAACTATCCTCATCCCAATGACTATCGCCGGCTATCAGCTTATCAATTTGCGGGGAGTTGTCCGGGAAGCTCAAAGCGCATGGAATTACCTCGCCGGCGCGGCGATAGTGGTCGGAACTTATTTTCTGTGGGTTCTGGGCCCGAGGGCTCTCGCCTCAGAAGGTCCCGCGCTATGGCTTGCGCTAACCTGGCCGCGTGGGTTGGAAGGGATTCTGAAGTCAAAGGCGCGGCTCTGGTCGCTCATTGCTACCGGGATGGTGGCTTTGGTACTCGCTTATGCGATCTTTCGCTTTCCACAAGACGCATGGAAGATCTTGCTCACAGGAATTGGCTGGCTCGCGTTTGGACGTGGCATGGCGGAAAAATCCGTCACACTTGTTTCAACGCCGTCATCCTCCGGCGAGCCGGAACCGATTCCCAAAGGTCGCCGGTGGGCCGCCTCACTGGGAATGCTGACCTTCGGGATTGGGATTGTGACGCAGCGATGGCAAATAGCCATCATGGGAATTGTCTACTCCTGGGTTACCGCCGCGGCGATGTGGCAGAATTTTCGCGCCCGGCTCCCGTTTCTCTACGACCCCTGGTCCGAGAAACTTCCTCCGCCTCCGACTGTCATGCACGGGATGATCGCAATCAGCGCTTTGATAGAAGGAGGCGCAGTGGTGACCGGCGTATGCGCTCTATTCGTCGGGCCTGAGAACATAGCTTGGGCGCAAACCATTGCTTACGGGCTTTGCGCCGCGATTGTAGCTATGGTCGTGTCGCAATTTCTTGCCGACCGCGGGGTCGCGCTTGGCGAGGTTCTGTGTTGGCGAAATGGCGTCAACCCTGAAAGGGAAACCAGGCTCTGGTGGAGCGGAGACGGGACCCGTGGACGCCGCTTCGCGGCGTCTATTGCCGTGGGAGTTTTAGCCGGAGCGGCGCTCGGATTGCTTGCGCGCGGTTACATTGCCTTCTTGCTTAATTTCCCTGCGCTTGCAGAGATGATTCATGCGTCCCGGGAGCAGATGGCGAAGGTTCATGGGCTGAAGCTATCGTACGGTTTGATCGCCATAGCATTCGCGCCATTCGCGGAGGAATACCTCTTTCGCGGCTTACTTTTTCGCGCGCTCGATCGTGAGTGGGGAGGCTGGCGCGCGGTGGCGGCGAGCGCGGCTTTGTTCGCAATCTACCACCCGCCGCTGGCCTGGCTGCCCGTCGGCCTGTTGGGAATAGCTTGCGCGCTACTCTTTAAGAATACCGGCAGGCTTGCCCCTGCGATGGTACTTCACTTGGTCTATAACGCAGTGGTTTTGATATAAGCAGATGTGGAAAATTTTTGAGGTGTAAACATCAGAACATTGTTCATCGTTCAATGTTCATTTTTCATTGTGGAATGGCGCGGTTTGTCACTGGAGGCATAAGCTGGCCGCGGTGTGATGTCCTTTTGAGGTCTTTTAACACTTTTTCAATCAACACTTTTCAGCCTTACCCGCGATAGAAAGCTTTCTTAGGCGCCTCTAGATTGCAGACATTGGTGTCCAGACTATCGAAAACCCACATTAGCTTTCGATTCTTCCGTGAAATACTTCTCCGATTTATACATAACTCATCGGAGGGGTTTTGAGCATAGACAGAGCGCATGGTCTCAAAGCTATCCAGCGCTTACTTTGACCGCAGACATACGTCTCGAATGCGGCCCGGGGCATGGCATCAAGCTCGTAGTCATTAAACTCCCTGAGGCTAAGAGAGGTATTGTCCTCTTACCGCATCGATGGGGTGGCGAGTGAAGTTTCGGCTGGATGTCACGCTTTCGTCGCCTGGCGCGGGATGAGGCAAAAGCGCCATGCAAAATTCATGGCGGAAAATGACGGCTTCCATTTTTCCGCCATGCATATTTTGTGTATAGTGGCGGAACTGGCAATCAAACCTGTATTTGACATCACATTCTTCGTTTCACTTAGCTCTAGAGCGCCCCACAACACAACAATAGTTGCCCAGAAACCTAACTGAGGGATATATGACACAGAGACTCACCAAACGTTATGCCAACATCATCGGGGTTCTTATAGGACTGGTAGTTGTAAGCTCGATTCTACTCCACTCTGGATGTGGAATGACAAGCAGCCCCAAGACTCCGACTCCGACTCCGACTCCGACTCCGACTCCGACTCCGACTTCGACTCCGACTCCTACTCCTACTCCCGACACGACGCCGCCGACTTCGACGATCACGTTCCCCAAAGATGGGGCGATTGTGCCAGCCGGAACCCAGGTCGTCATCACCGGGACAGCGAGCGACGCCGGCGGCGGGACGGTGGCCAAGGTCGATGTGTCGGTGGACGGCGGCCTTAACTACATCCCTGCGACGGGGACGAACGCCTGGAGCTTTAACTGGACGCCCAGCGCGCCCGGACCGGTGACGATCAAAAGCCGCGCGTTGGACAACGCCGGAAACCAGCAGAATCCTCCCACGGAAATTCACGTCACGGTCGACGCGCCGCCGGCTTCGACGATCACGTCCCCCCCAAATGGGGCGACTGTACTAATCGGAACCACAGTCAACATCACCGGGTTTGCGGTTGACTTCGGCGGCGGGACGGTGGCCAAGGTCGAAGTGTCGGTGGACGGCGGCGCTAACTACAGCACGGCGACAGGGACGAACCCCTGGAGCTTTAAATGGACGCCCAGCGCGCCCGGGCCGGTGACGATCAAAAGCCGCGCGGTAGACAACACCGGAAACGTGGAGGATCCTCCGGCGGAAATTCACGTCACGGTCGACGCGCCGCCGATTTCGACAATAACGTTTCCCACAGAAGGGGCGATTGTGCCAGTCGGAACCCAGGTCACTATCACCGGGACTGCGAGCGACCCCGGCGGCGGGACGGTGGTCAGGGTCGAAGTGTCGGTAGACGACGGCGCTAACTACAGCACGGCGACGGGGACGAACGACTGGAGCTTCGACTGGACGCCCACCTCGCCCGGACCGGTGACGATCAAAAGCCGCGCGGTGGACAACACCGGAAACGTGGAGAATCCTCCGGCGAAAAGAAGCGTCATAGCCGACGAGCCTCCGCAGGTTGTTTCGAAGACGCCTGCGCCGGGCTCGACTAATGAATCGATTGGCGTAGCGCCAGCGGCCACGTTTTCGGAAGCGCTCGATCCCGATAGCGTAGACGAGTCAACAGTCCTGCTGACCGACGCCGACGCGTCAAACAACCAGGTTCCCGTAACTGTTTCCTACGACGCAGACAATTTCAGGGTCACGCTCACGCCGCAACAGCTGCTACAGCGCGGGCATACGTATAAGGTGACTCTCAAGGGAGGCCCAGACGACCCTCACATCACCGATGAAATAGGTATACCGCTCGCTGCCGACTTCATCTGGTCGTTTACCACAGCCTTCTCGATATTCGCGCCTGCCGACGGGCCAATCCCCCCTATAGCAAATGAACCTGGAGTCGCTGTGGAACTCGGCTTGAAATTCCGTTCCGACAGAGAAGGCCTCATTACCGGCGTCAGGTTTTACAAAGTGGGCCCCGCGAACAGCGGCGTGCACGTGGGCCATCTTTGGAATAGCGACGGAACGCCACTCGGTTCCGTGAACTTCGCCAACGAAACAGACAGCGGCTGGCAGCAGGCTATCTTCGAGAATCCGATCCCGATCGCGGCCAATACGACTTATGTCGTTTCCTACTTCGCTCCAGAGGGGAATTATGCGGCCACCCAACACCAGTTCGAAACATCGGGAGTGGACAATCCCCCGCTGCGCGCATTGAAGGACGGCTTTGACGGCGGTAACGGCGTTTTCCGTTACGACGGAGGATTCCCAGACGGCACTTTCAATTCAACGAACTACTGGGTGGACGTGGTGTTTAACGAGTCAGGCCCTTTGCGGGTTCTTTCGACAACGCCTGCGCCGGGCGCGACGGGTGTTCCGACCGGCATCGCGCCAGCGGCCACGTTCTCGAAATCGCTCGATCCCGATAGCCTGGTTGCGTCAACAGAAGACGCGTCAACAGTCCTGCTGCGCGACGCGGCGGGCATCCTGGTTCCCGTCGATGTTTCCTACAACGCAAGCGCCTTCACAGTCAAGCTCACGCCGCAGCAACTACTACAGCTTGGGCAGACGTATACGGTGACTCTCAGGGGAGGCGGAGGCCCCGACGACCCTCACATCACCGATGCGACGGGAACGCCGCTCGCTGCCGATTACACATGGTCATTTACAACGGAGTCGGCGCCCTCCTCGACACAAGTAACAATGCTTAGCAATTGGGTTACCGCGGGCGGAAATTTAAGCGCCATGCGGCCGGACAAACTACTCGCGTACCTTTTCGGGGGCAGCGACGAACCCTCTGTTCGGTCCGAAGCCTATTTGCAGGTCGACACTACCAGGGAGCCGGACGCAGGCATCGCCATCAAGCGCTTGGCGGTCATGTCAGTTCGATTACCATAAATTGTTGGCCGGTCACATTTACGGTTGAAAGGATAGAGGTGAGCTCGTATGCGGTATTTCGCGCCTGAAACGGGAACGCGGTAGCGCATATTCTCCTTGATAAAATTGCAACCCCATGTAGGGGCGGATTTTCCCCGTATCTACATGGGGTTGCGTACTTACAGTTAATTTGCAAAGCCAACAAGTCTATTCCATCATTGGTTGCTCTGATTTATCTGGTGTGATTTTTGAAGGGACTTAACGCTCATGTAGAGATTGGAATGGTTCGAGCGGCGCAAGCTTGATGCGCCAGCGATCTCCACCGACAATCATGTCGCTAAAGTCAGCCCTGTAGCTTGGAAGTTGAGATGGACGAGCTTCCTGGCCGATATCTCATCCGAAAAGTTTTCGCCTGAATGCCTTGTTCGTGTTCTTCTACTTGCGGGTAGCCGCTAACGGCCGCGGACCGAAATTGCCGAACAGATAATCAACAAGCTGCTCCTTCTCCACGTCACTCACAGCCGCGCCCCATCGGATCATCTTATCGACCTCGCGCGTCCAGCCCTGGCGCGAGAGGCGTTGCTGCTCGGTCAGATCGGCCTCGTGGCAGAGCAGACATTTCTCTTCAAATATTTTTTTGCCCCGATCGTCGCCCGCCGCCGGGGCGCTCGTCGCCGAACGCGGTTTGAAGTTGGCCGCGAAGTAATCGATCAGAACCTCTTTCTCCGCTTCGGTCGCGACTGCGCCCCACCGGATCATCTTCTCGACTTCGCGCGTCCAGCCTTGTCGCGACAACCGCTGCGAGACGATCAGGTCGGCCTCGTGGCAACTGACGCATTTGTCGCGCGCAAGCTCCGCGCCTTTGCCTTCCGGCAAGTCCTGCCGAGCCGCGCGGGTGTTCGCGCTCATCAGACCGCAGAAGGCCGCCGTCAGCGCGAGCGACAATTTGATCAGGTTCGATTTACGCCTTGACATTGATCCTCACCTTGTCGATCACGTTCCAGAGATAACCTGACGGATTCCACCAGGGGGCGACGGGCTGAACATGGCCTTTGTCGTCAGTAGCGCGCGACATCAGCAGGTATGAACCGGGGCGGGAGATGTCGAATTCGTATTCGAACGATTGCCATGCGTAACGCTCGCGCTCCTTGCCGAGTTTCGCTGGGAACCAGGAGCTTCCATTGTCCATCGAGACGTCCACCTTGGCGATGTTCGATTCGCCGGCCCATGCGAACCCACTCATGTGAATTTTGCCGGGCGCCACGGTCGCCCCTTCGAGCGGCGAGTTGATGAATGATTTAACGACGAGGCCGGTAAGCGGAATCATGTCTTGCGGCGCGACGGCCTCGCCCGGCGCGACGGGGCGATTCGGGAAACGATAAGCCGTCTTGACGAAGAAGCCGTCGTACTCCTTCTCGATCACTTGAATGTCGGTGAGCCATTTGACCGCGTATGCGCCTTCCCAGCCGGGCACGACGACGCGCAGCGGGAAGCCGTGCAGGAACGGCAGGGCCTCGCCGTTCATCTCGTAAGCGAGAATCGTGTCGGCGTCGAGAGCTTTCTTGATCGGTATGTTGCGGATGAAGTCGGGCATCTTGCCCAGAGGTTTGTCCGCGCCGTTCATCGCGACGTACTGGCCCGTGGGCTTCACGCCGGCTTTATTCAACACGTCGGCCAGCCGCGCGCCGGCGAATCGGGCCGTGCCGACCGCGCCCTTCTCCCACTGGATTCCGGCGACCGGCGGGTCGAAGAACGCGCGCCCGTTTCCGGCGCATTCCAAGCTCACCGTCACGGCGTGTTTGGGCGCCCTCTTCAATTCATCCAACGTCAGCGTGATCGGGTTTTGGACCTCGCCTCCTACCGTCAATTTCCATTCGTTCACGTCTACCTTCGGCGCATACAAATGGTGGCGGACGTAGAAAAGGTCATTCGGCGTGATCCACGTGTTGAGCAATGAAACCGGCGTTTCGAGGTCCTCAGGACGGATCGAACGGACTATCAGTCTCTCTTTGCCCTTGATGACGGTTTGCGCGAACGCCGATTCCGGAAGCGCCGGCATGAGCGCCAGGCCGGCGGTCAGTTGTCCGGCGCCGATCAGGAAATCGCGCCGCCGGAGCGTTTTCGGGCTTGAATGATCGCTCTGATCTGTCTTCATTAGATTATGACCTCGTTGACGGTTGCATAATTCGATGTTGCGTTTTAAAGGGCGGATTCTATGCGGCCTCTCAGTTGGCGGTCAAATCAGTGATTCGGAGGCGGACGATTCAGTACCGCGAGCGGTAGTGAGCGAGGTTCTATCTATAAGTTCTTTGCGAAAGCTTCGCTCGCTACCGCTCGCGGTACTGACTCGGAGGTCGTCCGCACAGGTCGAAATTTTTTTTTGTCGGAACGTAATTCCCACGAAATTTTGCCCACCGTTTCTCACTATGTATCGAAGCTTGCTTGCGTCGCCGAGTCCACCACGCCTCCATAACACAACAGCGTGGCGGACAAGGTCGATGTTTGTCATTCACCAGGAGGAATTTATGTTCAAATTGATCCGCCATTCGCTGTACGCTGTTTTCTTCGCGGTCGTCCTGGGCGTTCTCGCCGCGCCTGGGACTGTGGGGTTGTCTCAGCCCGCCCAAGACCCGAAAAAGCAGTCAAAACAGGAGCGCGAATACCAGAAAATCAAGCAATTCAGCGAGAAGCTTTACGCCGAAGACGCAGTGTTCCGTGAAGAAATCGAGAATCTCTATTACCAGAAGCAGAAGGAGCATAGCGAATACGCATACTTCACAAACACTCTTGACAGTCATGACGAGCATATCACGCGCAACGGAGACAAGCTGAAGGTCGATGACACGCTCTACGACAATCCCCTTGTGCAAGATTACGTCAACCGGGTCGGCCAATCGATTGTGCCAAAGGACTCAAAGAAGCTATACGCCTTCAAAGTCACGCTCAATCCGATCCCGGAAGCCCGCGCGCTTTCGACCGGCACTATCTACGTCTCGTCGGGTATGCTTTCGTTGGTTGATAACGAGGCTCAACTGGCCTACGTCCTCGGCCACGAGGTGGCCCACGTCGAGAGGGATCACTGGCGCGAAGACGTGATGGTCGAGCGCGGAATGCAGCGCTACTACGAGAAGCAACAGCAGAAGCGCGCCCTCATCGGCGTCCTTGCTGGTATTGGCGCCGGCGCCGCCGTCGGCGGCGGCGCCGGCTCGTTCAGCAAGGGGGCTCTGACGGGGATCCTCGTCGGTGTGGGGGTGCCGACGCTTCTCAAGTTGGCCGATCCCCATGCCGTCGTCTCGTGGGACAAAGAGCAGGAAGATGAGGCCGACCAACTAGGCGTGAAATATATGCTCGAACGCAACTACGATCCTCGCGAAGCCCCTAAATTTTACGCCGCGCTGCAACGCACATCGCATGCCGATCCGCGCGTCGGCCTGGGATTCATGGGAGACAAGAATCGAGTCCTCGAGCGCCTTCAGCAGGTGAATGGCGTCCTTACCGCCTTCAATAATCTTTTCTCCACCAGAAGCCTCTCAGTCGGCGCGCTCGATCTCAATACGCAGCGCCAGACGCAGGTCGCGAGCGCCGGCCCGAGCAAGGAGCCTGATAAGGGCAAAGCGCTCAGCGGCGACCGCGCCGGCGCCGGCTACGCGGTCGCCAGCCAAACCATCGCCAGCGCGCCGGTGGCCGCGGCGATCAAGGCCAAGATCGAGGCCGGAGAATTGATCGGCAGCAGCGCGGAGTTCGCAACGGTAATGGCCGAACTCCAACGCGACAACGGCCTGCGCGCCTTCTATTACGACATGTTCCAGATGGCCCGCGACAATTTGGAAGAGTCGTTGGCGATCCGCTCCAACGACCCTTACACTCACTTCTACTACGGGAAGATTCTTAAGTTGACGGCGCGGAACTCGTCTGAAAAACAACGCGCTTTGTCCGAATTCGTCAGGGCGATCGAACTGGACAAGCGCCGCGTTGTAGCCGAGCCGCATCTTTACCGCGCCCTAGCCTTGATTGAAACAAGGGACGCCGCGCAGTCGCGCGAGATCGTTTCCAGCCTGCAAGATTATGTCGCGGTTTACCAGCGTGAACACAGCGGAAGTCTGCCGCCCAACATGGACGTGATTTACGACTACATGCAAGAGGTCGGCGAGATGGACTGGGCGGCGCGTCCGGCGCTCAACGTCTCCACGAAGAATATAGACCCGATAGGCGTCCAGGGCGGCCTCACGGCCCCGGCGCCTCCGCAGGCCACCGCTCCTGTCACTGTCACTCCGGCCTCGGTTACTCCGACCTCGGCTCCGCAAGTACCTACGAAGTCACGTAAACCGTAACTTCATTGCGCGAGCGGCTGCGCGGCTGTCTCACTTGTCAGCCGCGCAGCAACTGAATATTGGATATTAGGGAGGCGCGCAATGTTCACAACTGTATTGCAAATGAATCTGAATGATGGTGATAGGCGGGATTTCTTACCGCAAGACCTTTGGGTTGCCATACTGGATCGCTTCGTTCTTTTGAATTGTTCGAGTATCGGTTTTAGCGGAATCGAAGGAACTGCGGATGTTTCAAAAATCGAATGTTTTTCAGATTGGCAACCACACTATGTTGGATGTGGAAATGTTTCCATGAGCTGGCAAAACCTATATTCGAGGCAGGTTATCAGAGAGAGTCAATTTGGCTTATTTGAATACTCGAAAGAGTTACATGACCGCATGTGCAAAGTGGAAAATACGGCCTGGAGAGTCTACGACGAACATTATCCGGCTGATGAACTCTATTTTTTTCATGGCAATCATATTTTACTGCTGGCTGCGCCTTATGAAGAGTCTGTATTGTTTTGCGAGCTAAATGATCAACAGAGAGAGAATCTTGTGCGAGTCGATAATAGGATCGCGCCTAATCTTCGGCGCCTAGGCGCCTGGAAAATTTTTTCGGAAGTCATTGATTGCTCTGTAAACTAAGTTGTTTGATATTTTGTGTTTTAAATCCTTTGCTTTGAGCCTGCGGAGCAGGCGGCAGCATAAAGCCTGGGGCGTAAGCCCCAGGAGAGCGGCAGCAAAGCGATCAGAGCCCACGAAGTGGGCGACAACTCCGTAAACGAAGAGATTCGCGCTTTTCCTGGGAAAAACGCGAATAATCAGATGAGGCGCTATGAAAAGCATCCTACAAGGAATTCAGGCTGATCTCCGTGACTTCATCGACAGGCCGAGTCTGTCTCTGCTCATCGTTTGCTGCAAGATTGAGCATTCGGCTCTGCTCCTTAAAAGTTTGGATGCGCTTGAGCAAGATCCCGCCGTGCCGGACATCTTTCTCGCCTTCAGCCATGAATTCGATAATCAATCGTCATACGTTGAAGGGATACTCGCTCCGCTCCGCTTAATGGCCGGTCTGCCGTCAGAAGTGGAAGATCAATCGACGCCGCCAGCGGCCAGGCTCGCGAAATTATTGTGTCACGTCAGAAGCGTAATCCCGAACGAGCGTCAGGTCATCTGGGTCTTCTACCCTCCGGAAGTTATTGACCCTCAGCAATATTTTCAATTAATCACCTATCTTTTGGGCGAGATGGAAAATTCCTCTTTGAATGGGGTCAAGCTCATTGCCGGAGATGAAGATTTGTCTCCTGCGCTCGCGCCACGGCTCGAAAGGCATCCCAGGGCGAAAGTGTACCGACCCAAACTGGATCCGGATTCATTCGAGAAACTGCTCAAGGTAAGAGCTTCTGACCCCGCTGTTCCCGCCGAAGAACGCGCGCAGATGCATATGATGTTAGCCGGGTACGACGTGGCCCATCAGAGATTCGACATTGCCCTGGCCCGGAACAAGGAGCTTCTGGCTTATTTCACGCATGTGAATCAGCCGTACAATCGGTCGATCGTGCTCAACAACATCGGCGATTTATACTACGTTCAAAATAGATGGTCGGAGGCGCGAATCTGGTATGAACGCGCCCTCAGCCTTTCAGCAGAACTCAAGTCTCAACCGCTTGTTTTTAATCAGTCTGTGAATCTGGGCAATGCGCTGTTGATGCAGAATAACTTTGCCCAATCCCTGATCTATTATCGCGCCAGCGAGAAATATGCCGAGTCGTCAGGGATGCTCATTCAACAGATTCAGATTTTGGAGCGAATCGGGTTCGCCTGCCACAAAACCGGCGAGCTTGAAGAGGCCGCGGAGGCTCTGGAAAAGGCGGCCAGGCTGAACGAGAAGATAGAAAACATAGAGGGGCGCCAGGCAAATCTCGAACAACTGTGTCAAATCTATTCTGAGATGGGCGACAAGAGACGTTATTGGGAAAGCCAGTCGGCGCTTTCGGAGTTGATTGCCAATGAGCGCGCTGAAGAAGGCGAAGGAGAGGAAGGAGAGGTATGAGCTACATACAAAGCCTGACCAGGCTTCCAGGCGAGGATTCGCCTGAGGCTTCTACTGAGGCTACCACTCCCCCCAATCCCGCCCGAGCGGCGCAGGAGGTTCTCGCGGCGCCTCTGGTCGCTATAAACTCCGTAACAGAAAAACTCAATTACGGCGTCGCCAAGCTGACCGGAGGGATTTCCCGGGCGCTGCCCAGTTTCCCGGCCGCCCGGCTTTGGGTCGACATGGTTTTCGGATGGCCTCATTATCACATGCATCCTCCGAACCTGACGCCTCCGGCTCCTCCCATCTTCCTGCCGAGTATCGGACCGGCCATCTTATCAGGGGCGCTGAATGTCCTGATCAATGGATTTCCTGCGGCCAGATGCGGAGATGTCGGGTTTGGGGCATGGTGCGGCGGCTATTATCCGCTCTTCGAAGTGTTTACCGGCTCCTCGAACGTCTTTATCGGAGGCGCTCGCGCGTCTCGGATGCTGATCGATTTTACCCGGCACTGTTCGACGTCGTTTTTTAAGAATAAGTATGTTGGCAAGCATCGGGCTAAACCCGGAAAACACCGAGCCAGCCCTGGCAAACACAGGGCTAACCCCGTGAAGCATCGTAAACCGCCGGATATGGAGAAAATTGGCCTTGCAATAGCGGGGGGCATGGCAGGGTATACGGGTTTGATGGGACAGATGGGAGTCGCGGCCGCAGAGACCGACGTGGCGAATGACCTTCAGGCGGCGGAAAACGCTGAGACAGAATCGGAAGCGGCGGCGGCGATGGCTGATGCGGAAGCCCATTCGCTGGAAGCAGCCATGACTGCGGCTCAGACTGCGGCGGACCTGGCGGCCATGGCCTTGTCATTCGGAATGGGGATGGACCCGGGAGTTCCGCCGCTGCTGTGCCTCGGGAACTTCATTACAGGCAGCCACAACGTGTTGATCGGGGGAATCCCGATGCCCGGGTGGGATACCATTTTTGGAGGGCTGGGCAAAATGCTCAGGGGGCCAGCTCTCAAGATCAAGCCCCTATTGCCAAAGCCTCTGCGAAATGTCTGGTGCATGTTGTTCGAGCCGATTGATGTGGTGACCGGGGCCAATGTCGATGATTTCATCGACTTCACATTGACCGCCCCACGGTTTGTCTGGCGGCGGTGGTACAACTCGCAACAACAGCAGCAGGCGGGTCCGCTAGGCTGGGGATTCAGGCACGAATATCAACTGGAGCTGAGATACGATCGCCTAACATCGCAATACACTTACATTGATCAGGAAGGAAACTCCATCCCGTTTCCGCCTTTCTTCACGGAAAACCCAAGTGAGCGTGTCGTCCAGAGCGGCTATGTGCTGAAGCGTCTGGCAGAGCGACGGTTCGAGTTGACCGCGCACGATAAACCGGCAATAGAGTTTGAATTCACCGAGATCAGTGAGACGGGGAGGCCCCTCGCGCTGCGCGATGAGGAGCGGAATTTCAGCTTCGACTATGACGCGCGAGGGCGACTCATCGGAGTTCGGATCGATGAAGGGAGAATGGTTCGACTCATCTATTCTCCGGCAGGATTGGTCAGTGAGCTGTTGCTGGAGCAGCCCGGGCGACCTGGGCAGGAGACCGTCTATGTGGCGAGGTATGAGTATGACGATGACGGGCGCCTGATCGAATTCCGGGATGCGCTCGACAGGACAGCGCGCTACGAGTACGACCGGGCGCGCCGGATGACGCGCAAGACCGACCGGCGCGGGTACAGTTATCGCTATCAATACGACGACGAGGGGCGCTGTGTCTACACGAGCGGCGAGGACGGGATGTACGAGGGGTGGTTGGAGTACCATCCCGAAGACAGGGCGACGGTGGCGAAGTATTCCGACGGCGGCAGTTGGTTATACGAGTACAACGAACAGGGAACTGTCACGAAGATTACCGATCCTTATGGTGGGACTCAACACCGTCTGATCGATCCTGATACTGGAAGGGTGACGCGCGAGTTGGATCCAGCCGGCAATCCGACGGAGCTTCTCTACGATGAACACGGGGCGCACACCGGGAGGCGGGACGTGTGGGGATACTGGACTCCGCCGCTGGATGTGGAGCCGCATCCGGCGGATCCGCTGGAGCACAAAGTTCCAGAATCGCCGCTGGAATGGGAGTTCGGGAATCTGCTTGACAGGAATTATGTCGGCGCGGTTTCGCCCGATGATCCGATGCTGAAGGACTTTCCTGAATTTGCGGCGGAGATCGGGCAATCGCGGCCTCCTGGGAGCGCAGGCATCCCTGCCTGCGTGGTTCCCGGCAAGAGCCAACTGACCGAAGCAGGCAGGCAAGGACGCCTGCGCTCCCAGGAGGAGAAGCATGACCTTTTGGGGCGGCTCGTCCAGCGGCGGAACGCCGACGGATCGGTCGAGCGGTGGGAGTATGACGCCGAGGGCAACGAGGCGCTGTACGTCGACGGCGACGGCTGCGAGCTCCGCAAAGAGTACGCGTCGTGGAACCTGCTCAGCCGCGAGATCGATCCCGCCGGCGCCGCCTGCACGTTCCAATACTCGCCGACCGAAGAGATCACACAGTTTGTAGACGCGGGCGGCGCGGTCCACGACTTCGTTTATGACAAGAAAGGCAGGTTGGTCGAGGTTCGTCGCAACGGGGAGCCATACGAAGTTTACCAGTATGACGAGGCCGACAATCTGATCGAAAAGCTAGACAGCAAGGGTCGAAGCCTGCTCCTTTGCGAACCCGGATACGGCAGGCTCGATCGGGTTCGACGATTCGCTGACGGGGAAGTTTACCAGTACGAGTACAACAAACGCGGGCGGATTACTAAAGCGCGGACTCGTCGTGACAGGATGGTTTTTGATTACGATAGACATGGAAGGTCAACCAGAGATGAGCGCAACGGGTTGGGCGTAGAGAACAAGTTTGGCGCCGCCGGATTGGTATACACTACGGTCTTCGGAAAGTTTATTACCCGATACAGGAGAGGGTACGATAACCGACTTGTCATCACGGATCCGACCGGGCGCGCCCACACATTTCACATCAATGATGATGGGCTGATTCTCAAGGAACTGGCCAACGGAACCAGAGAGTTGATTCAGTACGACGTCGAGGGGCGCTGTTTGCGCAAAGTTGTGAGCGCGGCGGATGGCGGGCGACACGCCAGGAGCCATCGCTACAGCGCGGCGGGCGATCTGTTGCAAGTCGAAGACAGCCGGCGTGGATGGGTCAAATATCATTACGATGCGGCGCATCGGTTGAAAGTCGCAGAGCGCGAGGATGGGAGGAATGAATTATACGCTCACGACAATGCCGGGAACCTGATCTTGCAGCCTGGACTGGATGGCGTGCGGATCGGCTCAGGCAATAAGTTGAAAACGGCCAAAGGCGCGCAGTTCTATTATGACCATCGCGACAATGTCGTCATGCGCGAGAATGAGCGGAAGACGACGGGCTACGAATACGACTCCTTCGATCAATTAGTCAAAATCTCATTGAATGGTCGCGAATGGCGGGCTGATTATGATGCGCTTGGGCGCAGAGTGAGGAAGCGCTGGTCCGGTCAAACGACAGAGTATTACTGGGACCATGATCGACTGTCGGGTGAAATCAGAGGCGCCGGAAGCGTCCGTGTCTATGTGTACGCGGATGAGCGGGCGTTGACGCCGTTTCTCTACGTCGATTACCCGAACCTTGATGCAGAGCCTGAAAGCGGCATGGTGAAGTACCTCTTCACGAATCATCTCGGCGCGCCGGAGCGGGTTGAAGACGATTCTGGGAGAGCCGTCTGGCAGGGGGAGGTCTCGCCATACGGGGCGGTCCGCGTGGAGTTCGGCAGCCAGGATGAGATCAACATTCGGTTTCCAGGGCATTACTCTGATGTCGAAACGGGGCTGCACTATAACCGGTTTCGGTATTATGATCCGTCGCTCGGATGCTATTTGCAGAGCGATCCGCTGGGAATAGCAGGGGGATCAAACCTGTATGCATACCTTGCGAACCCGCTGACTGGCGTGGACATTCTTGGGCTTGCTAAAAAAGGGGGATGCGGTGGGAGTGAGAAACCACATAACGACGATAACCATGAAGTCGATGTAAGACCAAAGGCGCCCTCCCCTCCGTCGTCAAAGCCTCGATCCCGAAAGCCACAGTCGGATGATAAATCTCCCAGATTGACGAGGCGGGAAGCTGAAGACTTGGCTGCGGCCATTGCCGCATCGCGAGATGCATACGATAGAGCGGCGTCTGATGCGAAGCGATTGCCGCGCAGCATGTCTGATAAGACAGTCGCATCGGACGGCGAGAAGACCCTGAGCGGTTGGACCAATAAGCCCCCAGGGTATGCTGACGTTGATCCTGTGCATGTGGTACACCTCTCAAATCAAAATGGACACGAATTAAGGTCAGGCGGAGCTCAGGATCAAATAAACAATGGGGGATTCCCAGGGAAATACAATGCTTCGCATGCGGAAAAACAGATGACGGTCGCCAGTCCTGATGAACCAGTTGGAGTTTCCAAACCAATGTGTAGGGATTGTCAGGACTATTTCGCCGCGCAGGCGCAAGAGACAGGCAGGCCGCAGGTTGTTACGGATCCAGAGGTGACGAGAGTTTTTTGGCCAGACGGGAGTATCGATGAGATACCAAAATAGTTATAAGGAGGGAGATGAAATATCATGGCTTTATCTACCGAATTGATAGCGGCTATACAAAGCGCTTCATCATCGCTGAGTACTAACACGGATGGCGAGTTGATCTTACCTGAGCGCAAGCAGATTTGGAGAGCCATGGGCGAACTGTTGTTAGAAGGGAACCGGGCGATTAAAGGAATCGGATTGAGGCGCCGGACGAAACTGGCAAGATTGTGCGTACAGAAGGTACTTGCGCTTTGGGACGAGGTCTGGCCGGATAATGATGGCCCGCGGCAAATGCTTATAACCGCAGACCAATATTTAAATGGCGCTATTGATTATGATGTTGCTTGGGAAAGGAAAAATTCCTATTGGAGTAAATTGGACGGTCTCATTTATGAGGGGAACCACTTGACGATAGTGAATGTAGGCTTTGCGGCTGTAAAAGTGGTTACGACAGCGCTTGTCGATGAAATATTTGATCCGCAAGATCCGGAGGAGGATATTAGGGATGAATCCCTTGATCCTTATCAATGGGATGCAAGTCTGTATGCGTCTGCGGCTTATGCTGGAGGTTTTACCTGGGAAGAACAATCAGACAAGTTGCGCCGGAGAGAGTTTTGGCAATGGTATTTAAGTGAAGCAGTTCCTTCAGCATGGGAGGCATGATTAAGTGTCGGCGATATAGCCTTCATATGCGCGAAAACCGGTCCGTTTTTTTTCTGTTCCTAATCCTGGTGGTTTTGCTGGCGTCGCCGTCCGATCGTATGTCGTTCATCCGAATGGTCGGAGGCCAGGAGGCGTCGTTGCGAGCGCCATTCTCGCTCGAATTGCCGGACGTCGGCGGTGCGCCGATCACCGAGCCGGAAGTGAACATTCCGACGAGCAATCTCCATAAGCTGCGGCTGCGTGTGCGGAAGCCGTATGCGGACGCGATCAACTACGGGAAAATATACACGAAGGTTAACGGAGAAGCGGCGGTCGTGATCCAAACGCCCGGAAGAGATCGCAACGACCACATCCTGTTGACGTTGGATTTGGACAAATACCCGCGCTTCAAGCTGCGCCCGGGCAGGAACGTCATCGAGATTCAGGCGGTCGACGGGGCGGGCAGTTCCTACTACGCCTCTTATGTGCTGCTCGCCGGCGCGGTGTCGAGCAATGATCCGGCGCAGCTCGCCGGCGCGACGATTGAGACCGCGACCGTGAGCGCAGGCCCCGACCACCAGCCGCCGACCATCTACCTGACGAATCCGAGCGGCGTCGGGCTCGCGCGACGCTTAACCAGAAGCCTAATCGCGCAAGGCGTCGTGACCGATGATTCGGGCGTCGTGGCGAGCGTCACCGTCAACGGCCAGCCCGCGACGCTCGCGCCCGCGACCGGCTCGCGCCTACTCGTCCCGATAGTCACTAAAACCGCGGCGGCGTCGTTCGCCTTCGAGCGCGCCGTCGTCATCGGAGACGCCGTCTCCGCCTTGATCATCGAGGCGAAAGATCAGGCGGGCAACCTGACCCGCCTCACGCTTCCGCTCAATCCCAAGCCTCTGCCGCCGCCCGACGGAGGGTTCGCCGGCCGAAAATTCGCGCTAATCGTCGGCGTGTCGCGTTACCGCGATGATGGCGTCAGCGATCTGCAGTTCGCCGACGCCGACGCGCGAGAGTTGCGCGATTTCCTGCGGCGGCCCGAAGGCGGCGGCTTCAAGCCGGATGACATTCTTTACCTGGAGAACGAACAGGCGACCGTCGAGGGCGTGACCGCCGCGCTCGATCGCATTCTGTCGCAGGCGGGGCCGAACGACTTGATCCTGTTGTTCATCGCCGGGCACGGGGGGCCTGACCCTTACGCGCCGCAGAACCTCTATTACATTCTGCATGACACCAGGGTCGCCGACCTGTCGCGCACGGCGCTGCCGATGACGACTTTGCAGGAGAAGCTCAATCTGGCTCGGGCCAGGCGGGCGGTGGTCTTCATTGACACCTGTCACAGCGCCGGCCTTGGAGGCGCGCAGCCGGCGGTCGCGCGCGGCTTCGAAAACAACCTGATCAATCTCTACTCGGCTAAGCTTTTCAAAGAGGAGGGGCGCGCGGCGCTCACCTCTTCGGACGTCAACGAGTTTTCTTATGAGAACAAACGGTGGGGTGGCGGCCACGGAGTCTTCACCTACGCGCTGCTCGAAGGCCTGCGCGGACAGGCCGACGCAAACGCCGACTCATTCGTTACGGCGGGAGAACTCTTCGCTTACGTCCGCGACCGCGTGCGGCTTGAAACGGGGTTCAAACAAAATCCCCGCTCTGTGTATGATTTCAACAGTGATTTCACGCTGGCTTTCGTGGCCAGAAAATAGACGTTCGGTCAGGCGACTTTTTTATGATCACGATTGCCCGTCATAAGCCGCGACGAGTTCACCGGGAGCGCTGCGCCGCCACGACTCCGTAATCAACTTGCGAAGATCATCCGGTTGGACGGTCGAGAGCCGCACTAACATCGCCGGATAGTTTCGATAATGATCGGTGATGTAAGCAGTGGCGTTCCAACCGTAGCGGAGAACCAGTTCTCGCGCCTGCCGGAGTTGTTCGGAGTCAAAGCCGATTTCGTGTCGCGTCGCAGCCATGCCGCCATATTATATCAATCCGGCTGCTGCCCGGCGGCGCCCGCCCGCGATTTCACCCAGACCGCCGGCGCATTCTGATCACGCAAGAGTTTGTTGAACGCGGGCACGTCCGTGGCCAGGGCCTGTCTCAACTTCTCGAGCTGCGCGTTGATCCGGGCAGTGAGGTCTTCGTAGACCGCGACCTGCTGTTCGGTCGGTTGCGCGTCGGCGGCGGCTATCGCGTTGGCTAGCGCGGCCAATTTGTTGTTCAACCTGATCGGGAAATTTAGAGGGTCCTGATTGCTCCGGTTCTTGGTCTGGTACAGCTCTTCTTCTACCGCGGTCAGCTTGTCGCCCAGCGCCTTTGCCGCGTCGATGATCGGTTGCGCGTTGGGCTGGTCTTTGACGCGCGCGGCGTAATCTTGCGCCTGTTTGCGGACGTCGCGTATGGAAATGATAGCTTCGCTGGTCTCCGAGAACTTGTCGCGGATCTTCGTCAACAGGTCGAACTGCTTCTGGAATTCTTCCTGTGTGGTCGAGACGCGCGGATCTTTCTTGACTTCGAAGGTTTCGGTCATCGTTTTGCCGTCGACCGTCAGCTTGACTTGATACGAGCCAGGCGCGGCCTGCGGCCCCGAGGTATTGCCCGACCAGAGGATCATTCCGGGGAAGCGCCTGGCGTCGGGATAGCGCAAATCCCACACGAAGCGGTTCAAGGCTTTTTCGGCGGGCGTGCGGGCCGGGCCACGGGAGCGTCTGGGACCTTCTTCATCGTCATCGCCTCCTGATGACTCGGCCGCGGCGGCATCCGTCGCTTTACTGGAAAATTTCTTCACCGGCTTGCCGCCGGCGTCGAGAATTTCGATTGTCACTTCGCCTTTCGGCTTCTCTTTCAGGTAGTACCAGATCGAAGCGCCGGCGGGCGGGTTCTCGCCGATCGCCGCGCCTGACGGGATGCGGGAGCTGCTGCCCGCCATTCTGTACGACTCTTCCGGTTTGAAGAGATGAACGTCGGCCTGAGCGATAGCGTCCTTCCACTGATGTAACACCGGCAGATCGTCAATGATCCAGAATGCCCGGCCCTGCGTGGCGACGACCAGGTCTTTGTCGCGTTTGTGTACGGCGATGTCGGTGATCGGGACGACGGGGAGATTCAATTGCAAAGACTGCCAGCTCTCGCCGTCGTTGAACGAAACGTAGATCCCGGTCTCGGTCCCGGCGTAAAGCAATCCGCGCCGGTTCGGGTCTTCGCGGATCACGCGCGTGAAGGCGTCGTCAGGAATGCCGCTCACGATCTTCTTCCAGGTCTTGCCGTAATCGTTGGTCTTGTAGAGATACGGGCGGAAGTCGTCGGACTTATACATCGTCGCGGCGAAGTAGGCCGTCGCGGCGTCGTGCGGCGACGGCTCGATGGAGTTGATTTGAATCCATTCGGGCAAGCCGGGAATGTTTTTGGTGACGTTCTCCCACTTCGGCTTCTCGGCGCCGCCGTCGCGAGTGACATGAACGAGGCCATCATCGGACCCAGCCCAGATGAGGCCCTTCTGCGCGAGCGATTCGGCCATCGTGAAGATCGTGCAGTAATACTCGACGCTGGTGTTGTCTTTGGTGATCGGGCCGCCGGAAGGGCCTAGTTTGGTTTTATCGTTGCGAGTCAGGTCAGGGCTGATGATCTGCCAGCTCTGGCCCTCGTTCGTGGTTTTGAAGAGCAGATTGCCCGCCGTGTAAAGCGTGTTCGGATCGTGCGGCGAGAATAGGATAGGGAAGTTCCATTGGAAGCGATACTTCATGCCCTCCGCGCCCCAACCCATCGGGTTTTCGGGCCAGACGGTGACGTTGCGATTCTGTCCCGTGCGGTGATCCAGCCGCGAGAGATAGCCGCCGTAGTTCCCGCCGAAGACGATGTTTGAATCTTTTGGATGTGGCTGCACCCATCCCGACTCGCTCCCGGCGGTCTCCTCCCAATCTCTCACTGTGATGCCGGGGCCGGTCGTGCGGCTGGCGATCTTGACCGTCGAGTTGTCCTGCTGCGCGCCGTAGACGTGATAGGGGAAATCGTTGTCGAGCGCGACGCGGTAGAACTGCGCAGTCGCCTGATCCTGCTCCGACCATGTCTTGCCGCCGTTGAACGTAACATTCGCGCCGCCGTCATTGGAGTTGATCATCCGATTCGGATCGTCCGGCGCGATCCATAGATCGTGATTGTCGCCGTGCGGCGTCTGGATCGTCGTGTACGTGCGCCCGCCGTCGACCGATTTGTAGAAACTCGTGTTGAGCGCGTAGACGGTGTCGGCGCTCTTCGGGTCCGCGTAGATGTGCGTGTAATACCACGCGCGCTGGCGCAGATTGCGGTTATCGTTGACCTTCGCCCAATTCTTGCCGCCGTTGTCCGAACGGAAGACGCCGCCGTCCTCGGCTTCGATGAGCGCCCAGACGCGCTCCGGATTGGCGGGCGAAACGGCCACGCCGATCCTGCCGAGCATTGCGCCTTTCGGCCCGCCGGGGTTGCGCGAAAGCTCCGTCCACGTGTCGCCGCCGTCGGTAGTTTTGTAGAGGCCGCTGTCGGGGCCGCCGCTTTCGAGGCTGTAGGGCGTGCGCTTCGCCTCCCAGATCGATGCGTAGAGGACGTTCGGATTCGATGGGTCCATGCTCAAATCCACCGCGCCTGCTTTATTCGACTTGAAGAGCACTCGCTCCCAGTTCTTGCCGCCGTCCTTCGATCTGAAGACTCCGCGCTGATCGTTCGGGCCGGCGGCGTGGCCGAGCGCCGCGACGTAGACCAGGTCGGGGTTTTTCGGATGAATGCGGATGCGCCCGATGACGCGCGAGTCTTCGAGTCCCACACGCCTCCACGTCTTGCCCGCGTCCGTCGATTTGTACACGCCGTCGCCGTGCGAGAAGTTGCCGCGGATGCAGGCTTCGCCCATCCCGACGTAAACGACGTTCGGATCGGACTGGCTGACTTCAATCGCGCCCACCGTGCCTGTGCCGAACGGCTGCCCGTCAGAGACCGGCTCCCACGTGACGCCGCCGTCGGTGGTCTTGAAGACGCCGCCGCCAGTGCCGCCGAAGTAATAGACCGTCGGCTGCGACGCCACGCCGGCGACGGCCACGGAACGCCCGCCGCGAAACGGGCCGATGTTGCGCCATCGCAATCCGCTGAGCGGGTTCGATTGAGAATCCTGTTGCGCATGCGATGAATTAGAGTCTGTGACTAGCGCTGCGCCGAACGCCAGCAGCGCAAGAAACGCGATCAATGCCGCACGACGAGAGAAGCCGATGTGTGTATTCATGATTTTGCCTCGCTTGAGAGTGGATTCGGTTCTTCAGGAATAGCTACAGACGGGCGAATGATAGCCTGAAGTTTCAGATTTGTTTACAGCGCGGGCGAGGCTAAATCTCACATCAGGAAATTCAGCGCCTCATCGAATCCCGGCCGAATGAAATCTCTCGCGTTTGGAAACGTTTGTTCAGTATGTCGGCGCAGCGCTTCGAGATGCGCGAGTATCGGCATTATTCCTCCGGCCTTTTCGGGCAGGAGCGAATTCAGTCTGCCCCAGGCGGCGATTGAACGGTCTATGGCGATCAACGCGACTTTGACCGAGCCGTTCGAGTCATTCTGGATCGGGTCTTCTTCGGCGCCGGGGCCGTTCCGCATAAAACCGCGAGAGATTTTGACCGCCGGCATGAATTGGTACCAGCGGATGACTTCGAGCGCGTCCTGCAAAGCCTCGTCGAATCGCGCGGCCTCTCCCAGATCGTCATCTTCGCGTTCGAGCCATTCCATCGCCATATGAATGTAGCGCTCGGCCATCTTGGTCAGCCTATTCTCCCGCGCCGATTTGCGGCGCTCTCTATGTTCTTCGATGGCCGCTTCGGCTTCGACGGATTTCAGATCGATCCCCCGCTCGGCGGCGAACTCTTCGATCATCCGCTGCGTCTCGCTGAATATCTCTTTCAGCTCTTCCCAGAATTTCGCGTTGTTCAAATCATGCGCCGCCGGATCGTCCGATTTCGACGATTCGGGAAGCTGCTCGTAAGTCAAACAGCGCGACGTGAAATTGCAGCGCTCACACCAGCGGTCGCAGTAATTGTAGATGCCCGAGATGAATCGTGGGTCTCCGGCGAGTTCAACCAGTTCTTTGGCTTTCATAAAGGCTGTTCCTCCGATCTACGCTAATTGGAAAATAGATCGGCCTGGCGCTGTGTCGGGGGTAAACTCAGCTCCGCGACGACGTGATCGGGAATCGGCAATCGTTCGAGCGCGCGAGGCTCAACTTTGATTGCGCCGGCGCCGTACGACTTGCCGACGAGCGCGAGGTTTCTGACCGTGTCAGGATGCTTCAGCGTCTGCCAGAGCCTGTTAATGTAATCGGCGTCCTCACGGTGAGGGTAGATGCAAAGGAAACTCGTGAGCGGCATAACTCCCGCCAGGTTGCGAATGAATCGCGCATTGCGACGGCCCAGGTAAGCGAACAGGAACGGCGGGACCTTCCGCATCTCCATCTTGTACCAGGGTCGCCGCGTCGCTATCAAAGGCCGTTTATCGAGTTCAGCGTCGCGGCCCCGTCGCAAATAACTGCGCGCCGCTTCGGGAAAATCGTCAATCTCTCTGCCGTCCGGGGCGAAGAGCAAAGTGGGTCTTCCCACGGCCTCAAGCTGTCGCAGCGTATCTTGTGTGATCTCCTCCGTCGGCGCGTCGCGCGTGCGCCCGATGGCCGGCAGGAGCATCTCTTCGGGGATATTCAACTCGGTCGCCCGCCGGCGGGTGAGAAAGAAGAACTCGTTCGCACCGGTGGCGATGCCGCGCATTACGCTCGCAAATTCCGCCAGGACAATTCCCGCGCTTGATCTCTCGGAGGGCGGGCGCGATAAACCTGAATCGAGGCCTTCCCGCAGCTCGCGACGGTGAATGGTGAGCGCGTCTGTCGAAGCGAGATCGAAGTCCGCTTCAATCCATTCCCTTAGCGTCTCGCTTCCGGCGCGCCGGCATTGCGCCCATATGAAATGCGCCTCCGGTCGGGCGTTGCGGATCAGAAGAATGATCGGATTGGTGTCCACGTTGGGAAACGGAGAAGCGCCCGGCGTGAAGGTGACAACGGAGTCGAGGCGATAACGGCTGGCGATCCACCGCCACAGCGCTCCCGCGAAGACGCCTTCGCACGTGTCGGCGGGCACGATGAACGCCAGCCTCCCACGGTCCTCAAGCAATTGCAGCGCGCGCAGTAAAAAATAGACGTGCAGGCCCGCCCGCCCGTCCAATTCCTTACCGATCAACTCGGCGCCGAGCGCGCGCAACGATTCTTTGGTTGATGGCGCCAGACGGTGGTGGCGAATGTATGGCGGATTGGCGACGATCGCAGGGAAGGGTTTGTCCGGCGGTCGCAGGACGAAATCGCCAATCGCGACCCGCTCAAGATCGCGCGCTGATAAGCCGTTGCTTTCCGCCTGCCGCAGCGCGTCTCGATCCAACTCGGCCCCGAAGAGATTTATCCGGCGGCGTTTTTTTCGGGCCGTCTCTTTCGCGGCGATAAAGAAGGCCCCGGCCCCGACCGCCGGATCGAAAACGCTTTCGGCCCCATCCGCGAGGCAGTAAGCGACCATCGCCTCGGCCACCCATCGTGGCGTCCAGAACTGCCCTTTCTCGCGTAACGCTTCGCGCGCGGCCCAGTCTAACGGGAGTTTTCGTCGTTGAGCTTGTTGCTCTTCCATAAACTATCCCGCTGGCAGACGCTCTTGATAAAGCTTCAGATCGTCAGGTGTGATTTGGTCTGGCGGCACAAGCCGATAATGTCTTTCCATCGAGCGCGTTATACCGTTTTCTCCTTCTTCAAACCCGAATAGCGCAATCAGGTTCTCCTCGATGAACTGCGCGCCAATAGGCTTGCATATAAGAGAAGGGAACTTCTCTTTGCAAAGCGCGAAATCCTGCTCAATTTGTACGATGCTCAACTTGTCTTTGCCACCCTTTGCCTGAACTGGAAAGACGTAATGCGCGCCTCGCTGATCCAGCCCTACGTAGATTTCGTCTGTCTCAATCTGCCCCATCCCATTGAGGTATGTGCGAAGGTGATTCTGTAGCGAATAGCACGTGACACCAGTGAAAACATCTATCAATCGGTTGTAACGAAGTTTGGCGAGCAAAGCCTGTTCATCATCGAAGGAGTACATAGCGACAATGCCCGGAGTCGAATCGGGCACTTTAGTTTCAGCCAGCCCTTCAGTTGGAGCTATGCGCCATTCGGCGACCGCGACGAAGCGATAACGTCCCTTTCCTGCTGGCCGAATAATCCAGCTCTTACCTGCGGGCGCTTTTGCCTGCACTGAATCTGGCAGCGCCACGCGATAACGGAAGCTGTAGATGATGTCACCGAGATTCTTGGGCAGTTTGATCTTCAGTTTTCTGGCGATGGCTTCAAACTCTTCCCGGTCAAATTCAAACTCTTCGATGCCACGTTTATAGTGTGACGAGAAAATGCTCTCGATGATTTGCGCATAGCGATTTTGTTGCTTCATTGACTATGAGAGTGTGTTGGCGGTCTTTGTGGTCAACTAGCCGGGCCAGCGTAGCGCCACCACTTCCTCGCGGAGTTGATCTTTGGTAGCAGTGGCAAGCCGAGTGCGAAATAGATCGATGGAGATTAGCTCATAGCCCAATGATTGGGCCAGCTCAGCGAGCAACTGGCCAGTGCGGATCATCACGCGCAGATATGAAGCCTGATCTCCGACAACATATGCTAATTGCGCTCCAGGGCGCAGCGCGGTCCGTAGTTCGGCCAGATGACGGGCCATCCCGCCAAAATAGAGTTTCGTAACCCTGCCGTAGAGTTTTTCAAAGCCACTAGTTTTGCCGAGTTCGATTCTACGCGCTTCGATGGCTTCGGCAATGCGTTGGATTTCAGGGTTGGCCGTTACCCACTGATCATCATCGTCCGCCTTATAGACGTTGCGTGTGTTCGAGCGCACCAACCCTTTCTTGAGCGCCCGTAAATCGACTTTATCGCGAATGAAACCCAGCAGCACAGACTCCAGTCTAGTTGTGCGGGTGTAATCTTTTTCATTTGGGTACGGTGGTGATGTGATCACTGCGCTAATCGAGCGAGGCTCAATGACAGTTAGTATCTGACGCGCGTCAGCGTGATGCACTTTAGCGGGCGTTTTACGCAGACGCCTGAGCATGCGAATGTCTTCGGCAATTGTTCTTACGTTGGTCAGCCAGGGAGCCAGGACGGCCGCATTGGGCTTTTTCTGACCAATTCCAACCTCCGGCCCAAAATGCAAATTGCTGATCGAAAAAACCAGAGCCTTGGCTAAAGCAAGCAGTTCGTGGCGTTGATACCGTTCGTCGGTCTGCTGTTTTAGTCGGTCGAGCAGAACCAGTGTTTTATGTAAAGGAAACGGGCTAATCGAATCGGTGAGGAGCAGGCGATAGCTTTCATCAGGCAGTGTGCGCAATTGGTGAATGGATTTACGTCCGTTGCCGAAAAGCGGAAGAGAACCGTCTTCTACGCCAGAGGCTGCAAGCTCGATTTGCGCAGCGTCTGCAACTTGATTCGCATGTTCAACCAACCCATCAGGATCAACATCCCAGTTTACCTTTACCTGGGAGGCGAAATGCGCCATTAAGTTGGCTTCTATACCGACACTTGGAATTCCCAGTTTCTTACACTCCACAAGGGTTGTTCCCGTGCCGCAGAATGGATCCAGGACTTGTTGATCGGGCCCGATAGCAAAACGCTGAAGATAGTCGCGAACGAGATGGGGAGGGAAGGAAAGCACAAAGCGATACCAATCGTGCGCCGCACGATCTTCGACGGAAAGTTTGTTGCTTTCAGCATTGGTGCGATTTGTCTTCTGTTCCAGTTCAAAGGCTTGCATATTTCTCCATCCTGAGTCCAGACTCAATCAAACAGGGGCAACTCGAGTTGAGATATTGATTATTGGCAAGAGGCTATCTCTTGCCCTCCTCATAGGCCGATATATTCGAGCTTCAATTCTTCATCCTTCGCGTCCACCACGACCTGGCCGCCGCCCTGTAGGCTGCCGAAGAGAATCTCGTTGGCCAGCGGCTCTTTGATCTTCGATTGGATCAACCGCGCCATCGGTCTCGCGCCGAACATTTTGTCGAAGCCCTTCACGGCGAGCCATGCGCGCCCGGCCTCGGTCAGTTCTAGCGTGACGTTCTTGTCGGCCAATTGGTCGCGCAGCTCGCCGATGAATTTTTCGACCACGCGTCTGACGCTTTCGGGGCTTAGCGCCTCGAAGGCGATCCAGGCGTCGAGGCGGTTGCGAAATTCGGGGCTGAACGTGCGTTCGATGGCGCCTTGCGCTTTGCTGCCCGTGCCGCCGATGCCGCCCGATTCGGTCTGTTTGAAGCCGAGTTTCTTGCCGCTCAATTCGCGCGCCCCGGCGTTGGTGGTCATGATCACAATCGTGTTGCGAAAATCGGCCTTCTTGCCGTTGTTGTCCGTGAGCGAGGCGTGATCCATCACCTGAAGGAGAATATTGAACAGGTCGGGATGGGCTTTCTCGATCTCGTCGAGCACCATCACGGCGTATGGCGTTTTGCGGATGGCGTCGGTGAGCAGCCCGCCCTGGTCGAAGCCGATGTAGCCCGGGGGGGCGCCGATCAGACGCGACACGGTGTGCTTCTCCATGTATTCGCTCATGTCGAAGCGCAGGAACTCGACGCCCAGCGCGCGCGCGAGTTGCTTCGCCAATTCGGTCTTGCCCACGCCAGTGGGGCCTGAAAAGAGGAACGAGCCGATGGGTTTGTCGGGATTGGCCAGGCCCGAACGCGAGAGCTTAATCGCGTTGACCAGTTGGTTGATCGCGTGGTCCTGGCCGTAGATCACCGCTTTCAGCTCGGCGTCGAGGCTTTGCAGTTTCTCCTTGTCCGACGCCGAGACGGTCTTCGGCGGAATCTTGGCCATCTTCGCGACCACGAGTTCGACCTCGATTTCGGTGATCAGCTCCGGCCGCTCTTCGACGGGTTTGAGCTTGGTGGCCGCGCCGACCTCGTCTATCACGTCGATCGCTTTGTCAGGGAGGTAGCGGTCGTTGATGTATTTGGCCGAAAGCTCGGCGGCGGCGCGGACGGCCTCGTCACTGTATTTCACGCTATGATGATTTTCGTAATAGCTCTTCAGCCCATGCAGGATCTGGATCGTGTCGCCGACCGAAGGTTGCGTAATCTCGATGATCTGGAAGCGCCGGGCCAGCGCGCGGTCGCGCTCGAACGAGGCCTTGTACTCGTTGTGCGTGGTCGAGCCGATGCAGCGCAGCCGGCCCGAAGCCAGCGCGGGTTTCAAGATGTTCGACGCGTCCATTGAGCCGCCCGAGACCGCGCCCGCCCCGACGATGGTGTGGATCTCATCAATGAAGAGAATCACGCCGGGCTTCTTCTGCAATTCACCGATGAGGGCTTTCAGCCGCATCTCGAATTCGCCGCGGTAGCGCGTGCCGGCGAGCAGCGCGCCCATGTCTAGCGCGTATACTTCCGCGCCTTTCAGGACGTCGGGCACTTCGTTTTGATGGATCTTCAGCGCCAGGCCCTCGGCGATGGCGGTCTTGCCCACGCCCGGGTCGCCGACGTAGAGCGGGTTGTTTTTGCGGCGGCGGCAGAGGACCTGAATCGTGCGCTCCAACTCGGAGGCGCGCCCGATCAGCGGGTCTATCCCGCCTTCGGCGGCGCGCTCGATCAGGTTGGAGGCGAAGGCCTGCAGAGGGTCGCGCATCGCGCGCGCGGCCACTTCGTCGTCTTCATCGTCGCCGAGTGGCAGAGGCTCGCCGAATTCGTCCACCTTCGATATGCCGTGCGAGATGTAGTTGAGGATGTCGAGCCTGGTGATCCCCTGTTTTTCGAGTAGGTATTTGGCGTGCGAGTGGTTCTCCCCGAAGATCGCCGCGAGGATGTTGCCGCCGTCAACCTTCTCTTGAGACGAGGCCTCGGCCTGCTCCATCGCCCGGTTGAGCACGCGCTCGTAGGCCGGCGTCTGTTCCGGGTAGCGGTCGACGCCGCGCGGCAGCGGCTGTATGCTCTCTTTGAAAAATTCTTCGAGGTCGCGCCGGAGCAGGTCGATGTCGCCGCCGCAATTGTAGATCACGTCCTTGGCCACCTTGTCCAGCAGCAGCGCGTAGAGCAGGTGCTCAAGCGTCAGAAATTCATGGCGTCGTTTGATCGCCTCGTCGGCGGACAGTTCCAATGTGGCTTGTAATTCCTTGGTAATAATCATTATTCCTCTTCCATCGTGCAGAGCAACGGGTATTCGAATTCGCGCGCCAGTCGCGTGACCTTCGCTATCTTGGTCTCCGCGATCTCGCGGGTGTAGACGCCCGCGACGCCGATTCCCAGGTTGTGAACCTGAAGCATAATGCGGATCGCGCTAATTTCAGAATGATGGAACACGTCCACCAGCACGAAGACGACGAAGTCCATCGTGGTGTAGTTGTCATTGTGAAGCAGCACCTTGTAGAGCGGGGGCTTCTTGAGCTTCCGCTGGGTATCGGGTTTTACCGCTTCGTCGCGTTGTGGGGCGTATGTCGGCATAATGCAGACCGATTTTATCATATCGCCGGGTGAGATCGAATTGGCAAGGATTGCGTCTTTCGGTTAGTATAAACGCGTTCGACACCGTCGAATTGTTTGAATAAAAAGACAAACAAACAAAAAATCAAAAGATAGAGAGGCGATTCGGGAAAATGGACAACGCAGCACAAAATTCACAAAACGTCCAGGATAGTTTTTTGAACACTTTGCGCCGCGACCGCATCAACGTGACGATATACCTGATGGGCGGCGTGAAACTGACTGGCAAGATCAAAAGCTTCGATAAATTCTCCCTGGTGCTCGAGTCGGGCAACCTGGAGCAGTTGATTTTCAAGCATGCGATCTCGACGATATCGGTGCCTCGGGGCGCGGTGCATCACCCGCGCCCCGAAGTTGCGCGGGAACAACAAGAACGGGCGCAGGCGGCTCAGACGCCTGCGCCAGCGGTCCCTTCCGCGAGCGGAGGGTCGTCATCCGCTACTTCCAGTAGCTAGCCCGCGCAGGCGGGTTCCGGCGAAACGAGGGCTTCAGTCAGACGTTTGCATCGCATGGCTGAAGCTCTTGTCGTGTGCGGGCAAAGTCGATGAGGCGCGGAAAACTGATCACATTCGAAGGCATCGACGGCTGCGGAAAGAGCACGCAGATGCGATTGCTCGGACAATATCTGACGGAGCGCGGGGTCGCCGTCGTCTCGACGCGCGAGCCGGGCGGGACGGAACTGGGCCGCAAAGTTCGATCCGCGCTGCTCGACGGCGGCGCCGGCTCAGTCGAGCCTCTGGCCGAACTGTTGCTTTACGCCGCCGACCGCGCTCAGCACGTGCGCCGGGTGATTCTGCCGGCGCTCGTCGAAGGCAAAGTGGTTTTAAGCGACCGGTTCTATGACGCGACCACGGTCTATCAAGGCTATGCGCGCGGCTTCGACCTGGAGCTTGTCAATCAATTGAACGAGCTTGCGACCGGCGGTTTGAAACCCGATCTCACGCTGCTTTTCGACCTCGACGTCGAAACCGGCCTGAAGCGAACTATGCGACGCGGAGATGGGACGGGCGTGACGGCGGCGCGGCCCGACAGGCTCGACCAGGAGCCCATGGAGTTTCACGAGCGTGTGCGCCAAGCCTATCTGGATATCGCCGCGCGCGAGCCCGAGCGGTTCCGCATCATTCCCTCCGCAGGCCCGGTCGAAGTGACGTTTGAACTGATGATTCGCGCGGTTCGGGATTTATTTAGCTAAGTACATCGCGTCAGAAATCCTTTGATGGTGTGAGGGACTTCAGGCGGTACGGTACGGGGAGCGTAAGCGACCTGAGCGTCGATCATGAGGCCTCATGATCGACGCTCAGGTCGCTTACGCTCCCCGTACCGTACCGATTTTTGTTTATGTCATTTGCAAAACTCGTCGGCAATCAGCGCAACAAGGAGATTCTTCAGCGGTTGCTGAAGAACGGCCGCGTCAATTCGACTCTGATCTTCGCGGGGCCTGACGGCGTTGGTAAACGCCAGTTCGCGCTAGCCTTCGCCAAGGCCGCGAATTGTCAGAAGGCGCCCGCCAGCGCTTATGCGTCGGATGGTTGCGATGAATGCTCCGTGTGCCGTCGTATAAACGCAGGCGGCTACGGAGACGTGACAGTCGTCCGTCCGGACGGCCAGTTCATTAAGATCGCCCAGACGCGCGAGATGGCCGAAGAGGTCTACTTTCGCCCGCGCGAAGGCCGCCAGCGCTTTTTCATCATTGACGAGGCGGACCGGTTGCGCGAAGAGGCCGCCAATTCGCTGCTCAAGACTCTTGAGGAACCTCCCTCGACCTCGACGATCATTCTGCTGACCGCCCGGCCCGACGCGTTGTTGTCGACCATCCGCTCGCGCGCGCAGCGGCTCAATTTCGCCGCGCTCTCCGTCGCCGAAATGGAAAAGTATCTGGCCGAGAATTACCCGCGCCCGGCGCCCGACACCGCGTTGTTGGCCCGCGTCACCGAAGGGCGCATCGGCCAAGCCACCGCCTTCGACCTTTCGGTCTACCGCCAGGAGCGGCGGACGTTGATCGAACTGCTAGAACTGCTTGCGGCGGGAGACGATCGCTATCGTCTGCTCAAAGCGGCTGAATACCTCGGCAAAAAGGAGCGCGAGGACTTCGAGAAGGAGCTCGCCCTGATCTCGTCTTTGCTGCGCGACCTGTTCATGCTCGCCGCCGGGCGAGGCGCCGATGCCGTCGTCAACATCGACGCTCTCGACCGTTTAGCGCCGCTGGCGCAAAAAGTCGGGTTGCGGCGGTTGATGAGTTGGGTCGAAAAATTCGATCAGCTGTGGGCAAGACTGAGGATCAACATCAATCGCCAGATTGCGACCGAGGCCGCGCTGCTCGCTCTCGGCGTGGAGGAATAGCCACAGAGCACACAGAGAGCACAGAGGAGATAATGATTTCTCTGTGTTCTCTGTGCCCTCTGTGGCTAACTGCCTTCATACATGTTGCGATGAGTGGCGCCTAGGGCACGCCGGCAAGTCTTAGCCCTTGTACCGTCGCAACCGACGCGAGATAGCCGAGGCCGGTGTAGAAAAGGAGTTGCAACGCGACGAAGCGCGAGGAGTTTGTCTCCTTGCGCACTACTGCTACGGTAGACATGCACTGGAGTGAGAAGAAAAAGAAGATGATCAACCCGAGGATGCTCGCTGTCGTAAAGACAGGCTGGTCGGCGCCTTCAATCTTCGCCGTTCGCATCGCTTGCAACAACCCTTCGCTCTGCGCGTCCTCCTCCCCCGCGACGTGAAAGACGATGGCCAGCGAACTAACGAACACCTCACGGGCGGCGAAGGCTGAGATCAGCCCGACGCCCACACGCCAGTCAACGCCCATTGGCCTGAGCGCCGGTTCCATCATGCGTCCGAGTTGCGCCGCGAAGGATTGATCCAGGGGACTCGGCGAGATCACCGGGGCCCCCCGCCCGCCTGCCGGCGTAAGCTGTTTTGCGCCGAAGCCGAAATTCGAAAGCAGCCAGAGGCAAGCGGCGACGATGGCGATCGGAACCCCCGCGCGTTTCAAATAGTCCGATGAGCGCGCCCAAGTCATCTTCAGAATCGATTTGAATTGTGGCCGCCGGTAGAGCGGCAACTCCATCGCCAGCATCGATAGGCCACGCTTCTGAGGCAGGAAACGGCCAATCAGGCCGGCCACGAGTGAGCCGGCCAACAGGCTGCCGACGTAAATCGCCGCGAGAGCCAGCCCCGCCCGCCAGGGCGCGTTGCGCGGCATGACCGCCGCCAGCAAGAGCGCGTAAACGGGCAGCCGCGCGCTGCAACTCATCAGCGGCAGAATCCATATCGTCAGCAGCCGTTCGCGCTTGGTCGGAATGGCCCTTGCCGCGAGCGTCGCCGGAATCGCGCAGGCGAACCCGGAGAGCATCGGCACGAATGACCTGCCGTGAAGCCCCAACAGGCGTAAGGGACGGTCCGCCAGCGTCGCCGCGCGAGCCAGATAGCCTGAATCTTCAAGCAGCGTCATCAGAAAGAAAAGAATTATCACTTGCGGGAAAAAGACCGCGACGACGCCGATTCCGTGAATGACCCCTTCAGAAAGAAAACGCGTAAACATCCCGCCGTGTGGGATGCGCAATACCAAGTTCCCGACAGCCGTGAAACCGGCGTCCACCACATCCATCATGGGTTGCGCGGCCCAGAAGAGCGCCGCGAAGAGCCCTGCCAGAATTACAAAGAAAATTGGGAAGCCAAGAATGCGATGCAGGACGATTCGATCAATGCGTTCGGTGATCGGGTCGCCCGCCCGCGAGCGCGAACCGGCGCGCGACGTCGCGCTGCTCTCTTCCAGCAACCGCCGCAAACCGCGGTAAGCTCCTACCGGCTCGCCGGGCAACTGCGCCAGTGGGCCACGTCCTTCTACCGATTTTGAGGCGGCTTGCACGGCCTCAAGCAATCGTTCTGTTCCTTTGCCAGTGCGCGCGTCCATCGGCACAACCCTCACGCCCAATGCCGACTCCAGTCCTGCGGCGTCTACTGACTGTCCCACGCGGGGGAGCAGGTCTACCATCGTCAGCGCGATCACCACTGGGCGCCCTTGCCGCGCTACGAACGAGGCAAAGCGTAAGTGGCGTTCGAGTTGCGTCGCGTCCACAACCACAACGAAGACGTCGGCCAGCACTGAATGGTGTTTCCCCAAGATCACGGCGGCGGAAAGTTCTTCTTCCGGCGAAGAGGCGACCGTGCTATGGATACCCGGAAGGTCCACGATCGAGACCACAGCGCCCATATCCGACCGGCTCCGCCCTCTGAGCAGGCTGACTGTGACGCCGGGATAATTCCCGGTGCGAAAACTTCCGCCCGTCAGGGCATTCATCAGAGTCGTCTTACCCGAATTGGGCATGCCGGCAAGACAAACAGTCAGCTCGCCAGTAGGCGCCCCAGTAGGCGCTAATGATGTCTGTTCTTCTACTCCACAATGATCCATGCAGCCTCATCTTTACGCAGCGCCAGCCTCGTCCCTCGCAGCACGACAACCAGCGGCTCTCCCAACGGGGCAGCCTGGGCGACCTTGACCTCTGCGCCCGGCGTGAAGCCCAACTCTAACAGCCTGTAACAAGCGTCTTCGGGGCCGGCCAGTGACTCAACCTGATGCCATACTCCGTGCAGGACTTCCGACAAATTCTTTAATCGGCGCGCCGGCGAACTCAGTCTTGCCTCGCCTGAACTGCCATTCAGTTTATTTATTGCGTCTTTCATATTTAGACCTGTCGCAATGAGAGAATTTCACCGTAACATATTGATTTCATAGATGCTTGCTCTCATAGGGGAGAACTGAAAGCTTCAATCAACCTGTGGGAGATTGTATTTAAAATGAAAATGACTTTCAACTACAAGGCAGGAAAAAGCGGGGTAAATTTTAGGCTGGATGAGCAATTACTTGGTATTGATTGCGCTGACCAACTGGAACCTTAATTCGCCGAAGCGGGCGCGTGTGACGAGATAGAGAGGCAGGCGGCGCGCATCATTCGAGATCCAGGCTTGCGCCAGAGGGGGTTTGGCAGGTTCAGGGGCGAGCACATCCACCTGAAAGGCGTCGCGCGCGCCCAAGGGGCCGCCGATGGATTCTTGCTTAACGACTTTGATCATCAATCGTCGCGGGCGGTTGTTGGCGTCGAAGAAGGCGAAATCGCGCGTCATTCCGATTTTCAGGTCGGCGGCGCGAATGGCGTAAAAGAGCGAGAGTATGTCATAAGCGCCCGGAGGGAAGTTGGTCTGAGAGCCGTTCGAGAGCGACATCAGGTTTCTCGACCTGTCATAAGTGGCGGTGGTTTGTTTGAATCGTTTTCCTTCGCGCAAGCGCAGATCGGTTCTGACAGGAGTGAGCGAGTCCATCAAAACGAGACTGCTCGCCCGGTCGTTGACGTTGATCAGTGTCCGCGCCGCGCCGATTGACGAGGCCTCGCCGAAAAATTCGATAACGCGGTTCCCACTAAACATCCCCTGCTGGCGCACTTCAAAACTCGCTTTGCCGACCGAAGGGAAACTGCCCCAGGAGATGTCATAACTAAGCCGTTCACCGACGGCGAAAGGATATTCTTTAGGCTCCAGCGCCGATTCCGCGTCAAGGCCGGGTTTGACGCCGCCATGGTTGACGCTGTTGGCTGGCGAGGACCCATCGCCGCCCACGACCCCATTTCCACTTTCGCCCGAGGCGCCCGTGATACGGCCCGAACGAGGGGGCTTGGCGCCTTCGTCTGTCGGGTAATCAAGTTTTATGGGAGGAGATTCTGAGGGTGAGGCGAAGGATACGCTAGCGAGTTCGGCTCGCGTCTCGCCAACAGGCAAGTTGGCTTTAAACATCACAGGCAAACGCTGGCTGTCGGTGGAAATATAGACGCAGCCGCGATAGGCGCTATATTTCCCCTTTGGATATAGGTTGACGAGAATGGTGTTGTACGCGCCTGCTTGCGCGACGACGCGTTCACGACCTTTGACCACCGCTTCGACATCGATCAACTGCCTCTCGTATAGCGCGGTGAATTTATACTTGGAGCCGTCGGCGAGCGGTTGCAGCCGCAGCCAGTATACCAGCGAGGTCAGGTCGTAAGTCTCGTCGCGGATCGAGACTGAGCTGTCGTCCGAGAAAAGCGCTTTCTGTTTTGAACGGTCGAAAACGATCACATCTTCGGATCGCCTTTGCCCCTGATGGATCGCGCTCACTACCAGATATGGAACGGCGTCGCTCAGGCTCACATAGGATGTATATTGATTGTCAACATCGCCGAAGAGCGAACGCACCTGTCCCAGAGTCTCCACTCTGCTGCGCAGTTGGTAGCTCTCCTGTCCGTAGAACTGTCCTTGCGCGACGACCTCCATCTCGAGGCGCGCGGCCGAAGGGAAACCCGACCAGGATACGTTATAAACCAGCCGCTCTCCGACGACCAGCGGCGATCCTCCGTTTGAATTTTCGGAAGTCGGGGCAGGCCGCGACGAGGCCGCTTTGGGAGGCGGAGTCAGTTGCCCGTTCTGTTGCTGCGCATAAAGTCTCAATCCGTAACTGATCGCGGCGACGGCGAGCAACCCCAAAATGGCTTTACGAGTTGTTTTAGCGAGCGACATCGAATTATTTTGCCTTATTACTGACATTGACGGCGATTTGACACAAATTCGCCGCGGACGGCCTTTGATGTTAAACGTTCCGAGACCGGATCGGTTCGTTATTCTTAACAACTCTTTTTTATGCCACTAGACCCGCCTACCAGATTATCGGCTTGATGTACTTCATCAAGGAATTTCCGCGCGGCCGCGACCGGATCAGTAGCCGCTGTGATTGGCCGTCCGATGACCAGAAAATTTGCGCCCGCGAGAATAGCTTCTGCCGGGGTCATGACACGGCTCTGGTCATCGAGCGAAGCGCCTGCAGGCCGAACGCCGGGTGTGAGAATAACGAAGCTGGAATCTTCGACCGCGCTTCTGATGGGAGCGATTTCGAGCGGCGAGGCTACCACGCCGTCCAAACCCGACGCCGCGCAAAGCTTCGCGAGGTTGACCACCTGGTCTTCCACTTTCCGATCTATGCCGACTTCTTTCAACGAATCCTGATTGTGGCTGGTCAGAACTGTGACGCCCAAGATCAGGGGGCGAGTTATCCTCTCACGCTCCGCGGTTTTCGTCACGGCTTCATTTACGGCGCGCATCATTTTCGACCCGCCCATCGCGTGAATATTAAAAACGCTCACGCCCAGGCGCGCGGCCTCGACTCCCGCCATTGCGACCGTGTTCGGGATGTCATGAAATTTCAGGTCCAGAAATACATGCTCGCCCATCGCAATGATCTTTCGCACAATCTCGGGGCCTGCGGCGGTGAAGAGCTGCTTGCCGACCTTGAACATCCCGGCGACGCCGCGCAAACGCTCGACCAGAGACAAAGCCTGATCGGGCGAAGCGACGTCTAGCGCGACCACCAACGGATTGCGGATTGCGGATTGCGGGTCTTTCGATTGCGGATTGCGGATTGCGGATTGCGGATTTGAAGACGCCTCTAGTCGCTCGTCGGCAATTGGCTGATCTCCATTCCAGGCTTTTTGGGTTTCACTTGTCATTTTTTGTTCTCCGCAACTCTTAATTCGGACTTCACGTTACTACTCGATGCTCACGATTCCAAAAATCCGCAATCCGCAATCCGCAATCCGCAATCAGAGGGTTCAGGGCAGCGGAAGCGTCAGCAAGACGGCGGGATCGATGTAAATCCCCTGCCACCGAACTCCGACGTGCAGGTGTGGCGCGGTGGCTCTGCCGGTTCCGCCGCTCAACCCAATGATCTGACGCTTCTCCACGCCGGCGCCTTCGCGCACTTTGATTTCGGACAAGTGCATATAAAGCGTCGATAACCCCTGTCCGTGATCGATCACGACGAAGCCGCCTTCGTAAAACATCTCGCGCGCAAGGATCACTACGCCGCTGTTCATCGCGCCCACAGGCGTGCCGGTTTCGGCGCGGAAATCCAACCCTTGATGGACGCTCTGAACTTTGTGATTGAACGTGCGGCGCGTGCCGAACTCGCCCGTCGTTCTGCTATCGACCGGGGCCTCGAAGTTTCCCGAGCACAGCCTGTAAGGAGTGACACGCTCGAAAGCCTCTTTCTTCAGTCCTTGTTCCTCCTCGATTCGCGCCATCGCCTCGGCGTCCGGTTCCGTGTATTGACTGGCGACGCTGAGGGCCGTGGTGTGGTAATGCGCCAGTTCGATCCTAACGGGATGGACATAGGATAATCGCCCCCCCCTCGCCGTTACGGCTTTGAGTGTGAGCCGGCTTCTGCCGGCGCCCGCATCAACGCCCACCCCCGCGAACCCATACCAGGCCCCATCCCGCTCGTCAAAATTGAAGAAGACGCCGCGCCCCTGCCATTCGCCGTAGAGCGATCTCAAAGCCCTTCGCGATTTGACGCGGAACAGGCAGGGCGAGCCGTTGACGATTACTTCAGGCTCCGAAGTGATAACCAGCGCGGCGCGCGGCGCGGATTTCGATTCGGCCGTTGATGGTCGCGCTCGTAGCGTGACCACCGGCGGCAAAGTCAGTAGCAGTGTGGCGACTGCAAGGGGGATGTTCATTTTTTTTCAACGTCTCACTCGGAAGCTAGAGGCGCCGTTGCAAAATCAAATTTTGGCCCTCGGCCTTCATTGCTCTGTCACAACAGGCTCTGTCACAACAGTCCCGACCAACGCGCCGATGTTCTCCAGCCCATTTCTCAAGCAATACTCAGTCAGCCCGTCAACGATCTTCATAGACGCCGCCGGGTCGTAAAAGTTCGCGGTGCCGACCTGAATTGCGCTCGCCCCGGCGATGATGAATTCGAGCGCGTCTTCAGTCGTCGCGATTCCGCCGATGCCGATTAGCGGAATCTTGACCGCGCGCGAAGCCTGGAAGACGCAGCGAACGGCGATCGGCTTGATCGCCGGGCCTGACAAGCCGCCCGTGACGTTGGCCAGGCGGGGCCGGCGCGTGTTGACGTCAATCGCCATCCCGACCGCCGTGTTGACCAGCGACAGCGCGTCGGCGCCCGCGGCTTCGACCGCCCGCGCGATGGCCGCGACGTCGGTCACGTTGGGCGAGAGTTTGACGATTACGGGGCGCGTCGCGGCGCGCTTCACGGCCTCGGTGACCGCCGCCGCCTGTCGCGCGTCGTTCGCGAAACTTTCGCCGCCCGCCTTGACGTTCGGGCACGAGATGTTCAGCTCGTAGCCGTGAATGCCATCGCCGTCTTCCAGAATCTCTATCGCTTCGATGTACTCCTCCACCCTGTACCCGAAGACGTTCGGGATGACGCGCGTGTCGTAGCGCCGCAGTTCCGGCAGTTTCTCTTCCACGAACGCGCGAGCGCCGATATTTTGCAGCCCGATGGCGTTAAGCATTCCGCCGTGGGTCTCGACGATGCGCCACGGGGCGTTGCCCCGCATAGGCTCCGCCGACAAACCTTTCGTGCAAATCCCGCCGAGTTTGTTCAAATCAATCAACCCGGCCATGTCCAGCCCGTAGCCGCACGTGCCGCTGGCCGTCAGCACGGGATTGTTGAAGCGGACGCCCGCGATTTCGATTGAGAGTAATGATGAATGCGAATCGGCCATCTTTCAGTCTTCGGCCGTTACGAGTCGCCGCAACAGCTCCTTGTCTTTTTCATAAGTTAGGCGGTCAACGGCTTCGAGCGCGGAGACCCATTCGTAGCTCAAGACCTCGTGATTCGGCTCGAACTCGCACTCGCCCGACGGCTCCATGTGCCAGTAGAAAACCACCTTCGGCTTGCTCTTCACAGTATAATCGGTGTAGCCCGCGAAGCCCGTGATTACGGTGTCGTAGCCGGTCTCTTCCTTGACCTCGCGCTGCGCGGCCACGTCCCAGCTCTCGCCCTTTTCAATGTGGCCTTTGGGCAGGGTCCAGTCCTGGTGTTTAGGCCTCAGAATCAGTAAAACCTCGCGCCCGCGCGGCGCGGCGCGCCAGACGACGCCGCCTGCCGCGTAAGTGATTTTCTGGTTATTCATCGATCTCCCTCTAAATTCATAGGAAGCCGGCACAGCGCCGAATCTTTCTACCAATATAGTTCTTCTCCCCAAAAGATAGGCCCGTCGACGCAGGCCTTTTTATAAACGAAACCTTCGGGGCAACCGTCCTTAACCGCGACCGCGCAGCCGACGCAAACGCCATAACCGCAGCCCATCGGCGCTTCGAGCGAGAGCTGCGACGGCGCGCCGAACCGCCCGGCGATCTGCGCGACGCGATGCAACATCGGGTCGGGGCCGCAAGCGTAAATGACCGTCCGTGCGCCGCTCCCCCGTTGCAAGTGTCTTTCGAGCGGCGCGGTGACGAAACTCGCCTCGCCGAGACTGCCGTCTCCAGTCGCGCAAATGACGTCCTCTTCCCGCAGCAGTTCGATAAAATCGTCAAGCCCGCAAAGATCGCCCCGGCTTGCGCCGCCGATGAAGAGTTTCACGCGCGCGCCCATCTTGACCAACTCTTCCGCCAGCATAAACAGCGCCGCCGAGCCGACCCCGCCCGCCACCAGCAGCGCCTCGCGCCCGCGCGCCGCTTCGACGTCGTAGGTGTTTCCCAGCGAGCCGAGAAAATCCACCTTGTCTCCCGGCCTCAAATTGGCCAGCGCCTGCGTGCCGCGCCCCAGAATCTGATAAATGAAATCGACGCAGGGCGCGGCGCCCACGGTCACGCTCCGATAATATGCCATCGCGCGGCGCAACAGCGGCTCATAAATTCCGTGCGGCTTTATCATCGCGAATTGTCCAGGCAATACCGGAATATTCCGGTCGAGGCGTAATCGCAGATAGCCGTACCTGCGTCCGGAGCCGATATTGGGTCCGCCGTCGGGCTTGGGTAAGATCAGATCGTTGCGTTCAACAGTCGTTACTGTGTCGATCATTGCGGGGAATACGCTGTCAAAATAGCGGAATCTGCATCGGGAGTATGGGAAGTAAGCCTGAGTCTAGCAGAACGAAATCGGACGTGGCAAAGACGTTTACAGTTTTCCTTACTCCGTGTATCGTTGCCTTTACTGACTTTGATCGCCGTTTCGGCCATTGTCATCCTTGGAAATTTTCAGAATTGGGACAGCAGGAACCGCGGATTTTCACGGATGCGACAGACCAGCGCGGATTATTCGTGGACAATCCGTGGCGCCCGTGAAAATCCGCGGTTGCGAATCTATGAAGGCCAATAAAGTTATCGCGGGAGCCGTCATTGCGCTGGTCTTGCTTGCCAGTTCTCCGTTCATTCTCCGGTTGATGTGGCCGCGCGTGAACGACGTCAAAACGGGCGCGACGCCCGAGTATCCGGACATCCAGCCGCAGCGTTTCAACCAATCCTTCGACAAGGTCTTCGAGGCCGCGACGAACGCCGCGCAGGCGATGGGCTGGGAGATGCGGGAGACGGATCGCGGTCAGGGGATTATCGAAGCCATCGCGACGACCCCGCTACTCAAATTCCTCAAATTCAAAGACGACGTGACCGTGACCGTGACCCGCGAAGGCGACGCCACAATAGTCAACGTCCGCTCGAAATCGCACATGGGCAAAGGCGATCTGGGAACCAACGCGCGCCGCATCCGCGCGTTTCAGGCCGAACTGGCGAAACGCTTGTGAGCGATGTTATATTCCGCGCGGGTTCAGCTTTCATGAGTTCAGTTGAGACCACCACTTCAATTCGTGGCATGGGAGGCGCCGGACAATGCGACAAAGCGATGATAAGGCGCGCTGCAGCTTCTGCGGCAAGAGCCAAAGCGAGGTTAAAAAGCTCATTGCCGGTCCTTCGGTCTCCATTTGTAATGAGCGCATTGATATTTGCACTGAACTCGTCGCTGACGACCACAAGAAACACTCTGGAGGCGCAAAGATGGAATTCATCGAAAAATCATGTGTGATGACAAAGGCCGACATGAACCGCGTGCTGGCGCGAATCGCTTCGCAGATCGTCGAGAACAATCCCGACCTGTCGAACGTGCTGCTGGTCGGAATCAGGCGGCGTGGCGTGCCGCTGGCCGAACGGCTGGCGTCCAGAATCAGGGAGATGGACAGCATCGACTTGGCGACCGGCGCGCTGGACATCACGCTCTACCGCGACGACCTGAGCACCGTCGGCGAACGGCCCGTAGTCAACAAGACCGAACTGCCCGCGAACATCACCGGCAAGACGATCATCCTGGTTGACGACGTGCTTTACACCGGACGCACGATCCGCGCCGCGATGGACGAATTGATCGATTTCGGGCGCCCGCGCCGCGTGCAACTTGCCGTGCTCATTGACCGCGGCTGGCGCGAATTGCCGATCCAGGCCGATTACATCGGCAAGTACGTAACGACCACCGAGAAAGAGATCATCAAAGTGATGCTCCCGGAGTTTGACGAGACGGAGCAGGTGCTGCTCGTCGAACAGAAGTGAGTGAATGCCATTAAAACGTAAAGACCTTCTGGGAATCGCAGACCTCTCGCCCGAGGAGATCAATTTCATCCTCGACACCGCCGAAACTTTCCGTGACGTAAACCAGAGACAGATCAAAAAAGTCCCGACGCTGCGCGGAAAGACCGTCATCAATCTCTTCTTCGAAGCCTCCACGCGCACGCGCACGAGTTTCGAGATAGCGGCGAAGCGTCTGTCCGCCGACGCGATCAACATCTCGGCCTCGACTTCGAGCGTCCTCAAAGGCGAGACGCTCGTCGACACCGCGTTGAACCTGCAGGCGATGGCGCCCGACGCGATCGTCATCCGCCACTCGTCGTCCGGCGCGCCGCACCAGATAGCAAAGATAGTCGACGCGGCGGTGATCAACGCCGGCGACGGCGCGCACGAACACCCTACGCAGGCGCTGCTAGACGCCTTGACGATTCGCGGCGCCAAGGGCCGCGTCGCCGGGTTGAAGGTGGCCATCGTCGGCGACATCCTGCACAGCCGCGTGGCCCGCTCGAACGCCCACCTGCTTTCAAAGCTCGGCGCGCACGTCGCTCTGGCAGGCCCGCGCACGCTGCTGCCCTTCGGATTGGAGAAGCGGATCGCGCCATCAGAAGGCTCCGTCACTTTCGCCTGCGACGTCAACGAAGCCATCAAAGACGCCGACGTCGTGATGATGCTGCGAATCCAGCTCGAACGCCAATCTGGAGGTTTCTTTCCCAGCCTGCGCGAGTACTCGATTCATTACGGGCTGAATCGAAGACGACTGGAGCTGGCGAAAGACGACGCGATTGTGCTCCATCCAGGCCCGATCAATCGCGGGGTCGAGATCGATTCAGACGTGGCCGACGGTCCCTTCTCGCTGATTCTGAATCAGGTGGAGAACGGGGTGGCGGTGCGGATGGCGGTGTTATATCTGCTGGCGGGAGGAGAGTGATAGACATCGTACCCGTATCTAAAACCGCATTAGCGGTTATGGAGAACGGGTATGCCAGAAAGAAAGGGTTTCATCTTCCATACGACACCATGACACCATATTGAGTTGTTCCCATCAGAGGGCGCCGTGTAAGGGAGGAGAACATCTGGCGCCTTCGTTGTCTTAATGCTCTCCAACTCTATATTCCGCGCTTTGTTCCCCCATCAATAGAGGTTCTATGGATGAATACGGAGGTTCTATGGATGGATATGGATACAGAGATTCTATGGGTGGATTCGCTAAGTTTCTTATCTTCTGCATCTTGATTGTCGCCATCGGCGCCCTGTTTGCTTTCTGGCCGGGCCAGTATCAGTATTACAACGCTCAGGGAGGGATTCTAGTCCGCGTCAATCGCTATTCCGGCGCGACTGAGCAATACTTTGATGGCATTGGTTGGGGTGTCCCGAAGCGTGCGGTTGACGCGTCCGGCAATCCAATCTCGAATAATCCTTCCGACAAACCCATACGCGAAGCCGGTGTCCCAACGCCGACGCCATCTCGGCGTGAGGATTTCGGTAAACCGACCCCGACTTCAACAAAGAGAAAATGAAGCGAGTTCGGTCATTGCTACCGGCGACCGCCGGGATGATTCACGACCCATGCTCGGCGACGTATGGCATTCCGGCATCAAAGAATTTGTAGGCTTCCATGAAGCAGTAAAACGCCACAACAATCAAAAACAGCCTAATCAATAATAGTCTCGACTTGCCCATTGACACCTCCTACTACTTTCAACACCCTTCGCTTCGAACACTGCCAGGGGTCTAACTCGTCAACACGCGTTTTTGAGCGCGTCAGCTCACTTCGCATTACGAGCGTCAGCATGCAGTGGTTCGACCGCGAATGCGCCATTACTGCGCGCATTCGCGGTCGAACTCTCTCGCGCCCACAAACGCGAAAGCCGGGCGATGACCAGGCTTTGTGTTTGTGGGGCTCCCTACTTGTGATACCCTGACGTTGTTCCTTCCGAGCAGCTCGGAGCCGATAGAATGCCGCCGCGCCACAGCCTCGGAACACGCCGAAGCCGCTCGGAAACTCCAAATGCGTGGAAAGTTGATTAAGGGGGCATATTGACCGACGAACCCGACAAAGCGGGGAGGTCGAAGAAAGGGGCGTGAAATGACCGAAGCCAATTTAGCCATAGCTCGAAAAGTCATTCTGTGCGCTGGATTGCTGACGAGCGCGCTGCTCTTCATATATCCGCATTGGAGAGTATCTGCTGACATTGAGGTATTGGGCGAAACCCAGGTAATTGACCAGGAAATCGGTCGGGCTTTTATCGCGTCTCCGCCGGTTGAATTGAAGGTTAGTGGCGCCAAGTTCGTCGCCCGCATTAACTACGTTCGGCAAATTACGGAAGTAGCGCTCGCGCTGCTGCTCACGTTCGGTTTGCGGCGCGCGCTAAAACTAAGGAGGCCTGCGGGAGACTGAAAAGGGGCGAACTGCCCGGACTTCAACAAGGTTTCGGAGCGCAACCGCGTGCCGTTTGCGGCTGAAGCCGAAGCGCAGGCGGCTGGATTCAGGAAGGCGAAGAATTGTCTGCAATGGATCAAACAGTCTTTATTTTGGCGGGAACGTCCAGTGAATATACGGCGGCGCGCCAACAACTAAACCTTACGCCTCCCGAAGCGCAATGGCTGACAGGAGCGTCACGGCTGAAAGGGTTGTCTAGTCCGAAGGTTTACCGCGTCGGCAGTTGGCGAACCTTGACCCGGATTGAAGCAATCGAGGCGGCGATGGCTGAAGTTAAAGCAGACATCATTGACTTGTAGGGAGAACAGGCGTGAAGAAACGGACATCAAAGAAGGTTTCCGATAGTGGGAAAAAGTAGGCTGAATGACAACCATTACGGGTACGATGTCGGGTATTTCAGAAAAGGCTATTCCGCAAATCGCTGATTCTATTAAGCCAATAGCTGGACTAAAAACGGAATTCTCGCTGATTCTGAATCAGGTGGAGAACGGCGTGGCGGTGCGGATGGCCGTGTTATATCTGCTGGCGGGAGGAGAGTGATTTATGCTCCTGATCAAAAACGGAACCATCATTGATCCGTCGCAATCTCTGGAAAAGAAGAAAGACCTGCTCGTCCGCGACGGCCATGTCGAAGTCATTGATGAATCGCTGGAAGCCGAAGGGGCGGAAATCTTCGACGCCGCTGATCTGATCGTCGCGCCCGGGTTCATTGACCTCCACGTCCATCTGCGCGAGCCGGGCTTTGAATACAAAGAGACCATCGCCTCGGGCGCGCGGGCGGCGGTCGCGGGGGGATTCACGTCCGTCTGCTGCATGCCGAACACGAATCCGGTCAACGACAATTCTTCGGTCACTAGCTTCATTATCGAACAGGGCCGCGCGGCGAAACTCGCCAACGTTTTCCCGATCGGCGCGATCACGCAAGGGTCGAAAGGCGAACATCTGGCCGAGATCGGCGAGATGAAGACGGCGGGCGTCGTCGCGATCAGTGACGACGGAAGGCCGGTGCGCGATTCGGGGGTCATGCGACGCGCTATGGAATATTCACGCGATTTCGATCTCGCGGTGGTCGACCATTGCGAGGATTGCTGCGGCGTGGCGGGCTGGGCGATGCACGAAGGCGAGTATTCCGCGTTGATGGGCTTGAACGGGTTGCCGGGCGCGGCCGAAGACCTGCATGTCGCGCGCGACATAACGCTAGCCGAACTGACGGGCGCGCGCGTCCACATCGCTCACATCTCGACGGCTCGCTCGGTTGAGATGGTTCGCCAAGCGAAGCAAAGGGGTTTGGCCGTCACTTGCGAGGTCACGCCGCATCATTTCACTCTGACCGACAGGGACGTTTACGAGAGCGGCTACGACGCCAATTTCAAAATGGCGCCGCCGCTGCGCCCGCAATCCGATCTCGAGGCGGTCATAGAAGGTCTGCGCGACGGGACGATTGACGCAATCGCCACCGATCACGCGCCGCATCACGCTAACGAAAAGATGCTCGAGTTCGACCATGCGCCGAACGGCATAATCGGTTTGGAGACCGCCCTGAGTTTGACCCTCGACCGTCTGGTTGATCGCGGCGTGATCTCGCTCAGGCGGATGGTGGAGTTGCTCTCGGCCAATCCCGCGCGGATATTCAATCTCGATCGCGGGACGTTGAAGGTCGGCGCGGTGGCCGACGTGACGATCTTCGATCCGAGTAGAGAGATAAAGGTCGCCCCCTCGAAGTTTCAATCGAAGAGCCGCAACACGCCGTTTGACGGATGGGAATTAAAAGGCGCGCCGGTGACGGCGATTGTTGGCGGGCGCGTCGTTTGGCGCAGTGAGAAAAGCTGACGGCCTGAGCCATCGTAGTTAAATCAGAACAGCCGGCATTAGCGCATTCGTTTCAACTATGACAGTCGGACGACAGCGTTCAGAGTACCGACTTTAGTCGGTACTCTGAACGCTGTCGTCCGATGATTGTGATTTCATTCGGCGCGCCAACACCGGTTGTTCCGATTTAAAATGACGGTCGTTGATCGCTTTTCGCGTGCACACTTTTGACGGAGGTGAACAATGACCTTACCGCAAGCGCGGATTCGCTACACCGAAGATCAATATCTCTCGATAGAGCGCGAAGCCGATGAGCGCCATGAGTATTTAGACGGGCGGATCTACGCGATGGCGGGGGAAAGCCCGGAGCACGGGGCAATCTGCACTAACCTAACCGCTGAGATCGCCTTGCAATTGAGAGGAACTCCTTGTCAGGCGTTTGCAAAGGATGTGAGAGTCCGAAGCGGGCCGCTGCCGAGAAGGCGTTACTCGCAAAAAGGACTCTACTCATATCCAGACTTGGTGGTCGTATGTGGAGAGATGCAATTCCTCGACGAGAATCGCGATGTGATTATCAACCCAAAGGTCATCATCTCAATCAACTGCAATTTGCAGCTTGCGGAGGTTTACGACCGGGTTGAATTCCCTGAAGAGGAAGAAGAGCCGGATGATGAGTAGAGATCGCCGGCGAGCGCCACGCTGATTTCAAACGGCCTCGCCAGCGATCGACAGTTAACAACCTCAGGTCACTTCGGCTCGCGATCCCACCAATATTGCTTGTCCAGCGTCTTCTGCGCCGGCCACATCTGGTCGAGCGTTTCGCCGTCGAACAACTCGCCGTTCTTCATCACGTAACGGATGGTATTGGTGTTGCGGATGTCGAGGAGCGGGTTCTGGTTGAGCACGATCAGATCGGCCAGTTTGCCCGCCTCGAGCGACCCCACGTCGCGGTTCAACCCGATGGCTTCGGCGCCGAAGGCCGTCGCGACGCGCAGAGCTTCCATCGGCGTCAATCCGCCCGATTGCAAATCCCACAGCTCCCAGTGGCAGCCGATGCCTTGCATCTGGCCGTGGCCGCCCAGTCCCACGTGGCCTCCGGCGCGGACGATCTTGGCCACGCCCTCGGCGATCCCCCTGTGGCCGTACTCTTCGGGGTGGAACCACTGGCCGCGACGGCGCAGCATCGTCATCAGCAACTCCTGCGGGATGAAGCGGGCGAGCTTTTTGTTGCCGACCACGTCCGTGTTCTCGAAAAAGTAGTTTTCGGACCACGGCGCGCCGTACGCCACCAGGGTCGTCGGCGTGTAATAAGTTTTGGTCTGCGCCACGAATTCAGCGACGTCTTTGTAGATCGGCTGGATCGGCAGCGCGTGTTCGTTGCCAGAAAAGCCGTCGATCATTTGCGACAGGTCGAGCTTCATGTCGAGCGCGCCTTCGGTGGTGGGAGTGATCCTGAACTCCTTGCAGGCCGCCGCCACCCACTGCCGCACGATGCGGTCGCCGGCGACATATTCTTTCAGCGTGTCGGTCTGGTAGGCGTCGCGGTAACGTTTAATGTAGTTGCGCGTGGCGTCTTTGTCGTCAAGGCCGGAGCGGTCAAAGACTCCGGGGCCTGTCGTATAGACGCGCGGGCCGACGATCTCGCCCGTCTCGACCAGGTCGGCGTAAGCGTAAACGTCCGTCGTCGCCGATTGCGGGTCGCGCGTCGTCGTCACCCCGTAGGCCAGGTTGGCCAGATACTGCCAGACCTGCGTCTGATGTACATCGCGAGGGGGCCACATGTGCGCGTGAACGTCGACCAGGCCTGGGATGATCGTCTTGCCGCTCACGTCAATCACCTTGGCGCCGGCGGGGAGGGAGGATCTGCCTCTGCCCGACGGCCTGATCTCGGTGATGCGGTTGTCGGTGATGATTATGTCACCCTTCTCGATCACCTCGTCGCCCCGCATCGTGATGACGCGCGCGCCGGCCAGCACGACCACGCCTTTCGGTTTGGCGCGCGGGGCTTCGACCACGACGTCGAAGCCCTCCGGTTTGTCTGCGCCGGCTTCCCCGGTTTGCCAAGTCTGAAGGACCGCCTGGCGATAGAACTTCGCGCCCCACGACCATGTCACCGATTTGCCGTCGCGCGACCACGCGATGTAATCGCCGCCTTCGGCCGACATCTTCTTCACCGGAACCGGCGGCGTCCCGCCGACGACGCTCACGTTGACGATCTCTTTGCCGGCCTTCGGTATCGTGACGATGTAATGTTTGCCCTGGACCTCGCAGAAGGCGTGCGCGCCGTCGGGCGATACTTTGATCATGCTAGCGGGCGCCGGGTTGGGCGGCGCTCCCGTGCCAGTAACTTTCAGAATCGTGCGGCGGTCCTGCCCGTCTAATCGAACCGAGGTCAGCCCTTGAGAGGTCGTCAGGTAGACGCGGTTCGGGTCGTCCGAGAAATGAGGATAACGCCCGCCCTGCGCGGACGCGATCAATATCGAATTTCCGCCGCTCGCGAATATGTAGCGCAGATCGACGACGGTGTTCCCGCCCGCGCCGGTGATCTCGCCGTCGGCGCGGCCGTGCAGCGCGGCTTCGGTCTCCGACAGGAATTCGTGATTAGGCTTCAGGTCGGCGAAGAGATGGTCGTCAATCGCGCCCGACGTGAAGACGATTTTCGTGTTGTCGGGCGAGTAGACGGGATAGGTGTAGAACGCCGCCTTGTTTGTCATCCGCTCCGGCTGCCCCCCTTCGGCCGCGACGCGGTAGATGTGGCCGCCTTCGCGCGACCACGTGACGAACGCGACGTAGCGCCCGTCGGGCGACCAGGTGGGCATAAATTCGCCGACCGTGAGGTTGGTCAACCGCTTCGGCGCGGCGGCGGGGCCGGACGGGGACAAATCCATCACGTAGATCTTATTGAACGCCGAGAACGCGAGGCGTTTGCCGTCGGGCGACATCGCCGGGTAGCGGATCAATCTGGCTTTGACGTTCGGCCCGTCGTCGACCTTGTAATCGAAGCGCAGCCGCGCGGCGATCTCCATGTCGACTTTCGCGGAGAAGGGGATCACCGTCGCCTGGCCCGTGGTGAAATCCACGCGCTTGATCTTGCCGTCGATCGGAACGATCAGCGATTTGCCGTCGGGCATGAAGGCGTAGCCGGGGAAAGTGTCGCGGGTCGCGCGCGATTCCTGGTCGTCCCGCGTGACGTTGTTGATCAGCCACTGCTCCTGATTCGTTTCCAGATCGCGCACGCGCAGCGCAGTCTTCGTGTCGTAGCGCGTGGCGTAGACCAGACTCTTGCCGTCCGGCGAGATTGTGGGGCGCATCGCGCTGCCTTGCGCGTTCGTGACCGTCGCGGTCTCGCTCGTGTCGCGGTCGAAGCGGACGATTTGCCAGAGAGGGAATTGCGCGTTGTAGCTGAACGCGCCCCTGCGCTGCGCCCAATAAATGAACCGCCCGTCGGGCGAAGCCACGGCGCCCATCTTGTTGAGCGGGGCGGGGGGCGGCGGGCCTTGCTGTTCGGGCGATGGCGGCGGCGGAGGCGGCGGGCCTACGCTGACGCCCGCGCCTCCGTCCTTGTGGTACATATAAACGTGAAATGTCCCGATGCCGCGCTCCGCTTTCGACGCCAGAATGCAATTGCCGTCGGGCGTCCACGAAGGCGACAGAAAATAGAGCATTCCCTGGCCGCGCCCCTTGGTGACCGGCTTCGGGTCGGAGCCGTCAGGCTTGCAAACCCACAGTTGCTCGGCGCCGCTGCGGTCGCTGGTGAAGACGATCAGTTTGCCGTCGGGCGAAAATTTCGGCTGGGCCTCGAACGACATGCCGCCGACTATGCGTCTGGCCTCGCCGCCGGCGATCGGCAAGGTGTAGATGTCTCCGAGCAGGTCGAAGACGATCGTCTGCCCGTCGGGCGAAACGTCCAACGACATCCACGTGCCCTCGTCGGTCGTGAATGAGACTTTGCCTTCGGGCTTCAAAATCAATTCCTCTTTCTTCTCCTCTTTCTTTTCATCCTTCTTCTCATCCTTCTTCTCATCCTGCTGCCGGGCGTTGGCGCTTGAGCGAAATATTTGCGTCAAGTCAGCGGCGAACAGGGAGAGTCCCAGCAACGCGCAGAGCAGCAATGAATATGAGCGAGTGGTGAGTGGAGTGCGCGACATACAATTCCTCCTCCTTGGAACGGTTCGTATTTTTTTCGTGTGTTGACGCTAAGGCGCGTCGGCGCCATGCTCGCACACCAGCGAATGAGCTGTCACGGCGCCGGCTGACAAGTTCGGCTTCCACTCAGCGCAACGGTTTCGGTCGCGCATCCGTAAGCAGAATGTGTAGCGAGATGAAAAGGAGATTATGATGAGACAACGAGCGAAAGCCGGGCGCTGAACCCGGCTCCGTGTTTGCGGCGGTTATGTGTCGGACTACCGGTGAACGCCGGGCATATTCACACACCATGCCTGGTAATGCTTAGCCAGGAGGTCGATAACCTCTTCCGGCGTCAGTTCCTCGTGTCTGTAAAACGTGAAGGACGCGAGGGCGCCGAGGGCGAGTGTGTCGCGGATGTATGTCTCTCGGCCTGTGGCGCCGTCCGCCAGTTGTATGGACTCCACGTCGTCCGACAGGGGAATGTTTAGGCCGTCCTGATGGCCGCCGATAAATAAAAAGTTCTCCATTGGGTTCCTCCGTGTTTGTGGGGTATCTGGGTTGGGCACGGATTGCGGGCACTAAATCTACCTCAAGTCATGATATAAAGACGCAAAACAGACGGAATGATGCCAAACAATCTTCGAGCGGGCGGTTGCCGGGTCTGAGGTGTCGGTGAACCGCTCGCAGCAGCAGGGCAGGGCGGCGACTACGTCGGTCAGTGGTTGAAGCGGGACGGAGGCGAAAGGACTCGAAAACCGCCGTCCCGCTGCGCTTGCCGGGACTCTCCAACCCGGCGCGCAAAACTCATAAGATTCGCCGATGGAGCCTGCCGGCTTATAGCCGGCAGAGGAAATCGGCATTGCGCGGAGGCTTTGCGGAGCGCAATCCTCTCTTGCAATACCAGTGTTTTAGATGATAGGAAACGCCTATATGAAGGCGACCGTGACATTGAAGATAAAACTTGAGACAACGCAGGAGGCTTCTGGCTCCCTGTCCCAGACTCAGAAGGCTTACGCGGTCGCGCTCAATCAAACTTCCGACCTCGCCTTCGAGAAGAAAGTCTTCAACTCCGTCGCCCTTCACCACGTCACCTATCGAGACATGAGGGAGTTGACGAAACTGCCGGCGAATCTCGTCTGTTCCGCCCGCTGTGTCGTCGCGGAGGCGTACAAGCGCGATAAGACTATTCACCACCGCTGGAAAGAAACGGCGGCGATGCGTTACGACGCCCGCACCCTGACGGTTAAGATCGGGCAGGAATTTGCCACTCTCACGACCCTCGACGGGAGAATTAGAGTCAATCTGATTCTCTCCGACTACCACCGGCAATATCTCGACGGGACGTGGGAGATCGAACCGACTGCCACGGTCTTCCGCAAAGGTCGCGCATGGTATCTGCATCTGATCGCCAATAAAGATATTCCCGACTCTCAAAGTGAGGCGAGGGTCGGCGTCGATTCGGGTATCGTCCGGATCGCCACGGTCAGCACTGGGAAGGTTTTCAAGGGCGGAATTATCAAGCACATTCGAGAGCGCCGATTCAAACAGCGCCGCGATCTTCAAGCCGCAAGGCACAAGAGCCGAAACCAAAGACGGCTCTTGAAACGGCTGGCGGGCAAAGAGAAGAGATCGGTCGATTGGTTGCTCTGGAACGTGGCCAACGAGATCGTGGACGAAGCCTTGAAAGCCGGCGCGGGGACGATAGTGGTCGAAAATCTTAAGGGCATTCGGACGAGGATCAGAGTCGCCAAAAAGCAACGGCTGATTCACCACGGGTGGCCGTTCTCTTCGCTGTTCGCCAAAATTGGGCACGTCGGGAGCAAACATAGCGTCAGGGTCGAATCGGTTGACGCCCGCAACACGTCCAGGACTTGTCACAAGTGCGGTCACTGCGACGCCGCTAACCGGAAGAGCCAGAGTGTTTTTGATTGTGTTCGCTGTGGCCATAAATCCAACGCGGATTACAACGCATCCCTCAATATCCGTGATCGGCGAGCCTTTCGCGGATGCGAGTCCGTAACTACTCGCCAGGAGTCCGCCCCTCGGGGCAGGGCTAAGAAAGCCGCCGCGCTTTAAGCCGGCGGAATAGTTACTTCTGATATAAGTACAAGCCGCAGCCGAATTTGCTGGCCGCTCTCTTCAGCGCCATCGCCTCAGCGTTCGAGCAAGCGTCGCCGTAGCCTTTGGCGTCCGCGTCTTCGCAACCGGTCGCCTCCCGAGTAACGACTCCCTCGGCGCACGGAATGGATATCGAAGCGATGACCGTGACCAGATTGCCGACAAGCTGGACGCTGCGGACGTGATACGACCAGCCCGGCGCGAAGTGGTCGAGATACTTCACCGCCGTGTGCCATTCGATATAGGTAAGCTCGGCGCCGCCCTGCTTGCGCGTCTTAAGATGACGCTTGGGCAAGGGCTTAGACAGGTCGGCGATGATGTCTTTGATGGAGCGCGGCAAGATGGTCGCCGCTTCGTCGGCCTGCGGCGCGGATTGGATTTGGTCTGATGTGTTGGTCATGGGAAATTTCCTTTCATGGCGAAAGAGAGAGCCTTAATTGGCTCTCTCGGCGTATCTGGTAGCCAGGCGCTTCAAAGCCCGGTGGTAACAAATGTCGTGGTTGAACTGGTAGCCCTTGCACGGCTTTCCGACCTCGCCTTCACATCTGCCGTTAACCCGGTAAATCTGGCCGCTCGACTCGGAAACTATCAGCGCGTCGCCGTTGTCCATAACTTCTACGTAAGGGTTGCTCAGAAGAACGTCGGCGGCCTTCGAGATGGCGCGAACCCAAGCGGGATGATCGGAAGCGGCGGCTTTGGCCGTTTCGACTATGGGAAAGGAACGAATGATGACCGCAGTAGTATTCGCCGAGGAGATGAACGTGGACTACGCGACCGGAATTATTGAGCTTCAGGTAAATTAGTTTACAAAGTTCGAGCAAGATCTGAACGACGCTTGATGTAAGCCTCTCTCACCGCAGAGGGCGCAGAGAACGCAGAGCCCACGCGGAGAGCCTCTGCGTTTCCTCTGCGCCCTCTGCGCCCTCTGTGGTGAGAGAGGCTCTCATTACCGATCAACTCAATTTGTAAACTTGCTTTTCTGAATCTCAATAGATGGCTGAGACTTAGGATTGTCCCCAGAGCCGAACTGCATTAACCTGTACCGGGGGTGAAGGTGTGGCAGATACCGGAGTCAGCCCTACTAATGCAGCGGCCTTTGCCGGGCCGCAAGCGCGGCGATAAGAAAGCCGCGAAGAAATCGAAGAAGGGGGCGAAATGAGTAGAGTCAGAATCTATGACCTGGCCAAAGAACTAAAACCCGAGCACAAAAAGATTCTCAAAGTTGCTCGACTTCTGTCGAAGTCGACCCACGGCTTCGGAGCGGGTGGGGAACTTGATATGACCGACTCACCCGACAACAGAAAGCCCGACAAGCCGGACAAAGACAAGCCGAAACCGCGCAGGCCGGGCGGCCAGGATAACCACTAATCCCGAAGAAAGCCGCCGCAAAGAAGTCCGCAAAGAAAGGGACCTCGAAATGAGAACCGGCGTCAAAACGCCTCGTGGGAGAGAATGGCTTTCGGCGCTCAAAATAATGGCGCTTTCCATGGGCCTTGTGGTCGTTTTTCTCGCGGCGCTTCAGGGTGTCTTGGAGTACGAGGCGGATACACTGCCCGGCGAGTTTGCGGAACCAATATCTTGGCGATTTCTTCCCGCACTTCAATGGTTCCTTCGCGCGCTCAAGCCATTATGGGGCATCGGCGCTCTTTCCGTTGTTCTAATGGTCGTCTTTGCTGTCGCCGCCGCTTGGGGTTTTATCCGGCGCCTCAACAGGGAAGAGTGAAGCGCGCTAAATTGAACATTTAGCTCATACGCGAGGGGGCACAGCTTCAAATGAACGTCGGATCAATTTGCCGGGGCGAGGCCGATGTCCCGCAAGAGCCCGGAGAATCGCGGGTCGGAGCGCAGGCTGGCGAAGGCAGGGTCTACTTTGAGATAGATCATCCGGTAAGCGCGTTCCTGATAGGCTTGTCTGAGCCATTTGAACGCCGCGTCTTTCTGGCCGAGTCCCGTGTGGAGAACGCCACGTAGAAGGCCGGGACTGCTCTGTCCGAAGACCCTCTGCGCATTTCGTTGAGCGCGGCCAACGCCTTTTCTTTCTGGCCCGACACCGCGTAGCCGTAACCGAGTGCGGCCTTAGTGAGAAGACGGCCTTCCAGTTGGTCCGCCTTGCGCAGTTCGGCAAGCGCTTCCTCTCTCTTGCCCTGTTGCAAATAGATGTCGCCGAGGGTGGCTCGCGCAGGGTAGAAATCCGGCGAAAGATCGAGCGCCTTATTGCATTCCGCGAGCGCCAGGTCGTATTGGCCCGCGTAATAGTAGATCACCCCGGCGTCTTTGGCGATGATGGGCGAGACCGGATCGATCGCCTTCGCGCGTTTGATCCGGTCAATGGATTCGGGGAAGCGCCCCGCCACAGCGAGCATGATGGCGTACCAGTGGTGGGCGGTTTCGTAGTTCGGCTTGAGGTCAATGGCGCGTTTGAATGACGCCTCGGCTTCCGCGAGATTCCAGTCGTTGAAGAGTTGCACCTGCGCCAGCGAGGCCTGCGCTTCACCTAATGTCTCGTCGAGCCTCAGCGCCAGCATCGCGGAGGCCCTGGCCTTGGACATGGCTTCATGCACGGACGTCGGATTACCGCCACCCAGTACGTAGCAGTCAGCCAGCCCCGCGTGAGCCAGCGCAAAAGTTGGATCGAGGTCGGTCGCCTGAGTGAAGAGCTTGATTGCCTTCCCGTATCCCTCACGGGATCGTTGATTCCAGAAGTAACGTCCTTGTAGATAAAGGTTATAGGCCTCCGCGTTTTCGGTATAGCGTTTGGTCGCTTGCGGACGATCGGCTGGTCGCAACTTCTCGGCGATTTCCCGCGCGATCTGCGCCTGCAGGAGCGGCATGTCGCCGGATCGGCCCGTGTATTTCGCGCCCCAGAGTTGGCGATTTTTGCGCACGTCGATCAATTGGAGACTTATGACGAGTTGGCCGGCGTGCTGCGTCACCTGTCCGGTCAGAACCGCCTCAACCTCCAACTCGCGCCCGGCGGCTTGCGGATCGCTCTCCCGCCCCTTGTAGCGGAAGACCTGATTGCGCGGCCTCACTGCCAGGTTGGACAACTGGGTAAGAGAGTTGATCACGCTCTCGGTGACGCCGTCCGCCAGATACTCGGTCTCCTGATTACCGTCCGAGTTGATGAACGGCAAGACGGCGATGGACTCCACCGCCTTGTCGCTTTTATTGAAGTAAACGACGCCGGCGATGACCGCAATCAGCGCGGCCAGCGCAATTGCGGCGTTGCGCAGGCTGACCGCGCCGGTCGGAAATTCTTTTTTCGCCGGCGAGGACGCGACGGGCGCTTCGCCCCTCTTCAGTCTCTTCAGATCGTCGAGCAATTCTCTCGCAGTCTGGTATCTCTCCTCGCGGTCTTTGCCGAGCATTTTGCGGATAATCAGCTCCAGCGCTTCGGGAACTTCGGGCGTGAATCGCGCGAGCGGCGGCGGCTCCTTTTCCAGAATAGACGCGATCGTATCGACCACCGTCTCGCGCGAAAAAGGCGAACGGCCTGCGGCCATCTCGTAAAGCGCGACGCCCAGGCTAAAGAGGTCGCTGCGCGCGTCCAACCTCTCTCCGCGCGCCTGCTCCGGAGACATGTAATTGACGGCGCCCATCACCACACTCGTCCCGCCGCTCGCCGTCATCGCTTCAGACGCGTCATTCACGTCCGTCGCCGTGTCGTAAGAGCGACGCTCGACCAATTTGGCCAGTCCGAAATCGAGGACTTTGACCAGCCCGTCGGGCCGCACCATGACGTTCTCCGGCTTGACGTCGCGGTGGACGATCCCCGCCTCGTGCGCCGCGTTCAAGGCGCTGGTTATCTGAATCGCGAGCTCGAGAATCTCGGCGGCGTTCATTCGCTTGCCCGGCGCCTTCTCGCTCCCGATTCGGCGTCGCAGCGTCTCGCCCTCGATGAATTCGCTGACGATAAAATGGACGCCTTTTTCCTGCCCGAATTCATGAATAGTGATGATGTTCGGGTGATTGAGCGCCGAGGCCGCGCGCGCCTCCTGCTCGAAGCGGCGGAGACGGTCGCGGTCGATCGAGAAACCGGAAGGCAGAACCTTGATCGCCACGTCGCGTCCGAGCGTCGTGTCTTTCGCCCTGTAAACCTCACCCATTCCGCCGCGGCCGAGCAGCGACAGAATCCGGTAGCGGCCGAGAGATTTGCCCAACAGGGCATCGACGGCGGACTCCGCGGCGAGATCGAAGGCTGGGTCGCCCAGGAAACTGCCTGGCTCTTCGTGGGCTGCGATGAGCGATTCAATCTCAGTCCGCAGCGAAGGATCGCCTTCGCACGCGCCTGCGAGATAAGCCTCCCGCTCGGCTGCGGGAAGCTCGACGGCGGCCTGAAAGATTTCTTTCACCTGCCGCCATTGTTCGGATGTGAGCGCCTGCTGTTCCATAGCTGAGCCGTCGGTTGGGGCGTGTGGCCGGGCCGCTCACGGCGCAGGTAGCCGCGCGCCAGACGGCGCAACTCGTCGTAGATGAGCGGCGTCAACTCATCGCGGGCGCGCTGATCGCCCTGATTCCAGGAGATCAGCAATCGAGTGATTTCATCAGGCGTCGAAGTCATCTTTGCTCCCACGGTAAGAAAGCAAATTTTACCCCAAGCGCGAACAAAGTCGAAGTTTTTCAGTTTCCGTGAGTCTTTTCGCTTACAGCGGATTGCAAATGCGTTTACGGGAGAGCAAGCGGTACAGTACGGGGAGCGTGAGCGACCTGAGCATAGATCTGTAGGTCTATTGATCTATGCTCAGGTCGCTCACGCTCCCCGTACTGTAACAGAGGTCGCGTCACTTTCCCGTACACGCATTTGCAATCCGCTATAGGTTTCCTGCATGAAAGTTAGGGCGGAGACTGAGGATGATAAAGAGGGCGGTGTCCATCGCTTTGGCCATCGGCGGAAGACTTTAGAACTGATCGATCCATATTTTTCTGTCCTACATTTTTCTGTTCCGGTTTTGCCAACAGAAAAATGTAGGACAGAAAAATGTGGTGTGGCGGAGGGTTTCGACGAGATTGAGCGCTGTCTCGATCCGGGTTCGCGCCTGATCGAGATCGCCCAGATCATGCTCGACGCGCGCGATGTCCGCGAGCGCGGCGGCTTCACTGCCGGTCTCGCCGATGTCGCGCGCGAGTCGGAGCGCTTCCTCCAGACACTGCGACGCGAGCCGCGGGGCGCCCTGTTCACGATAGATCCTTCCCATTCTGATAAGAGCGCTGGACTCCCCCCGGTGTTCGCCGATCGCGCGCCAGAGCGTGAGCGCCCGATGGAGGTATTCGAGCGCCTGCTGTTTGCTACCCAGCGCGGATGAGGCGGCTGACAGAGCAGTGAGCGCCTGGGCCTCCTCAGGGCGGCTTTGCCCGCCCTCCGTAAGAGAGAGGGCCTGCTTGAGATACTCCATCGCCCGTTGCGGATCGCCCAATGAAAGATGCGCCGCGCCGATGCTGGTAAGGGTGATCGCCTCGCCTGCGCGGTCTCCCGCCTCACGCCGCAGCGGGAGCGCCTGATCGTAATAATCGAGCGCCTGCTGCGCGTCGCCCAGACGGTAGTGGAGCGCCCCGATATTGGTGAGCATGATCGCCATTGCCCGCGGGGCGCCGACGGCGCGCTGCAAAGAGAGCGCCTGCTTGAAGTATGCGAGCGCTTGTTGTGGCTCCCCCATCACTGCTTTTCCCCTAAATAGTTGAGGGCCTGGGCCGCGCCGGTAAGCGATTCGGCTTCTCCGGATTGATCCCCTACCGAACGCCATAGCGAGAGCGCTTCTTCATATTTGACGATGGCTTTGCGCAATGATTCCGCCGTTCCCTGATCTTGCAATCGCTCGCCGTCGTCGTAAGCGATTCTGGCGGCGGCGCGTTTATCCTGCCCCTGCGCCGCGCCTTGTGCGAACACACGACTTTCCATCCTCGCCCGTCAGGAGCATTAGCGTCATCAGGCACAATGTCGTAGTCGGCGATTGCGTGTTCATAATCTTCTCAGGGTTTCATTCATTCATGCAGGAAATGGGCGTGAAATGTCTCACTCATGTCGTGTTGCGACGCCCTGAAAGAATGAAAACGCGGCCTGGGTACGCGTCGCTTCCAGCGCGCAGTCTCGGCTAGAGACCTAGTGATCGGAATCAGTCGCCCCCAAACCTGAGGCGATGCGTACCCAGGTCTGGTTCCTAACGCCGACGTTGACGACGACCAGTCACATCAGTGGCGCGACGCGGAGCTGGACGAAGATAGAGGACTTCATAAGGGAAGTGGCGAATGCCCGGATATAAGCCGGCGTCCATTACCGCAACTCCCCCGAAGTCGGCGCGGCCATGGGCAATTGGCGGCGGCGAAGTTCCTGCGGCCAATTAACTGGAGCGTGTGCAAATCAAAGTTGAATATGATCAACTACAGGAAATGGCGACAGCCTTTGGAGCGCGGTTGCTTGGAACCGCTTTGGTAGTCCACTTCGATCCTGCGGCAATGATCGGAGAGGAAACCCACTCGGGTCATTTGCCTGGGAAATCTGTAGAATCCGGAGATGACTACCAAAGCGGTTCCAAGCAACCGCGCTCCAAAGGCTCCGCCGATCTGATTTATGCGCAGAACTCAATAAACTAGAAGGAGTGATTAGCGACGGCAAGATGCGCGTAAAATCAGCCGCAAAGAAACGAAGGAGGATCTGAGGGATATTATGAGCAATCCGGCGGAGACGTATGAGAACTACATGGGGCCATCGCTTTTCTCCCCGTGGGCTATAACTCTGGTTCAGTTCACGACGACATGAAAGCGGCGTTGCGCGAAGTCACGAAGGACGATCACGTAGTAATCCCGTTCCATGCGCATATCGCGCGCGCCGAGCGAGGAAGGACCTAGGCAATGTTCAATTTTGCTTCCCCCCGGCCCCACGTATTGACACTTCAGTAGCGTCTGGCAAACACTGTGCGCGGCAATATCCACTGAAAATCCGCATCACAACCATATTGGAACTGGGAGTCCACATTATGACAATCTCCAGACGCCGCTTTTTGCAATCCGGCGCGGCGGCAACCGTCGCCGCGCTCTCGCATAAACAACTCATCGCATACGCTGCGCAGAAAGGCGTGAAGTTCAAGGTCGGCGTGACCGATTGGAATTTGCGACAGACCGTCAAGATCGAATCGGTCGCGCTGGCGAAAAAGATCGGTTTCGACGGCGTGCAGGTGAGCATCGGACGCCAGATGCAATTGAAAGACGAGGCCTTGCAGAAGGCTTTCCTGGCCGAATCGAAAAAGCTCGACTTCCCGATAGCCTCGCTCTGCCTCGACATCCTGCACGTCAACGGATTGAAATCCGATCCGCTCGGCAAGCAGTGGGTGGCCGAATCGATTCCGATTGCGAAGGCCATGGGAGTGAAAGTGATCCTGCTGCCGTTCTTCGGCAATTGGGCCTTGAAAAACCAGGCCGAGATGGATTACGTCGGAGACGCGCTGCGCGAGATCGCGCCGGCGGCCGAGAAGGCCGGGGTCATCCTCGGCCTCGAAGACACGATCTCGGCGCGCGACAACGCGCGGATCATGGAGCGCTCGAAATCGCCGGCCGTGCTGACCTATTACGACGTGGGCAATTCGACGCAGAACGGCTTCGACGTCGTCGAGGAGATTCGCTGGCTCACGGCGCAGCGCATCTGCGAGGTTCACCTGAAAGACAATCCGAATTTCATGGGGCAGGGCAAGATCGATTTCGTCGCGGTCGTCGACGCGCTGGCCGACATCGGCTTCAATAAATGGGCGCAACTCGAATGCGTCGCCCCGACCGGCTCAATCGAGACCGACATGGGCGCGAATTTGAAGTTCATTCGTGACGTGATCGCAAGGCGCAAAGGCTGATCCATTTATATTGTCTTTTCATCCCGGGCAGGAGAAGGGACACGAGCGAACCAGGCGGCGGCTCCTAAGACGCCCACGACCGTCGCGAGCAGGTAAAAGATCAGGGCGTAGGAGCCGGCGCGCGTCACGCACTCGGCCAGCAGCAGCGGCCCGACGGCCGAGGCGAGCACTGTCAATGTTTGCGCCGCCCCTTGAATCTTGCCCAGGTTGGCGCGTCCGAAGGCGTGGCTCCAGAAGGAGAAGAAGATCACTATCACGAAGCCGCCCGCCAAGCCCATCACCGAGGCGTAGGCCGCGACGTGAGCCTGCGTCCGCACGCTCGGCAGCGCCAGCAGCGAAAGCGCCAGCAGGCTCATTGCCAGCGCCATCAAACGGCTCAATGACCATTTCGTTGCCAGCCATCCGCCGAAGAAATTCCCGATGAGCGACGTCAAAGCGATGATCACCAGGCTGCGATGATAAGTGGCGGCGTCAAATCCCAGTTCGGCGAGTATGGATTCGTTGAACAATGCGATGCCCGAAGCGATCAGGCCATATATGGAACTTGCCAAAGCGAAGATCCAAAACGCGGGCGTGGCCAGAGCTTCGAGCAACGTGTGACCGGCTACCGCTTCGGCCGATTTCTCTTCCAGCTTCTTTTCGCCGTCGAGCGAGACGCCACAATCTTCGGGCGTGCGCCGCACGAGCAGCCAGCCCGTCGGCGCCAGGCCGAACAGTATGGCCGCGCCGACTCCGGCCCACGCCGCCCGCCATCCACCGCGTAACACCGCCGCTCCGACCACAGGGAAGGCGATCATAAATCCGACGCTCAGGATAATGGTGTAGACGGCCATCGCCAGGCTCAATCTGCGCATGAACCATTGGCCGACGATCGTCAAACTGATGACCGAGAGCGCGCTCTGGCCCAGGCCGCGCGTGAGCGTGATGAGCAACGCGAGCCACAGGACGCCCCTCACGCCGCTCATCGCCAGCGTGACCGCGCCCAGAGCCACCGCCACGCCTGTCAGCGCGGCGCGGCTGCCCAGCCGGTCTATCAATCGCCCGACCCCGAGACATAGTAACGAGCCGAGCAGCGTCGCCCAGAAATTGATCTTCGCGAAAAGCACTCGATCAATCTGCATGTCTTTGAGCAGCGGCTCCGTGATCAATCCCAATCCCTGCGTCCGGCCGGGCAGCGTCCCGACCATCGCCAGCGCCGCCACCGTAAGGTTCACCCAACCGTAGTAGACCGGCAGTCGGGCCAGTCCGAGCGCCGGGCGATTCGCTCCCACTCCCAAAGAGTCCATTTATTTGTCCCTTTATTCACCCAGTCCAGTGTTTGCGGAGAACTATAAACGTGATGTAGCGCGTCACTAACAGAGCGGGAACGACGGTGAGAATGTTCATGAGTGCTTTGAAAACTAAGTTTTTTAGCGTTTTCCCTAAATCGACACATACAACATTGAGACGCCGGTACAGTACCGCGCGCGTAAGCAAGCGGCTGACCTATGAGACAACCGCTTGCTTACGCGCGCGGTACTGTACTGACTAGCTGGACTTTATCCATTTTTTGATTTTGAAAAGTCATCCCCTGAGCTTCGTTTTCACGTCGCGGAGCGACGGTGTGATATTAGGCCGGCGTTTTAACGCCAATGAGGTTAAGTTAGCGATCAGTGGCGCGGACTTTAGTCCGCGCTGATGGCTGGCGCGCGGACTAAAGTCCGCGCCACTAATCGCGCCAGATGCCTAACTTAACCTCATTGGCGTTTTAACGCCGGCGCCGCGCGTGAGAGAAATCCGCGAGTCGCGGCAGCGACGGTTGAGGGCGGCCAACAGACGGTTGAAGGAGCGGCGAACTCACCACAATTTCAACCGTCGCTGCCGCGACTGGGCGATCATT